>Ga0307474_10000018_pt1 | contig 165085 bp, 200 predicted proteins | sample atmos_gasesECM1C_2_FD_203312 | JGI IMG/M metagenome (GOLD analysis project Ga0307474, IMG submission 203312) | Hardwood forest soil microbial communities from Morgan-Monroe State Forest, Indiana, United States - atmos_gasesECM1C_05 | ecosystem: Environmental > Terrestrial > Soil > Temperate...
GCCCCGGCGGCCGGACGGCTGGTTCCACGCCTCCCAGCACCCGATGGCGACAACCAAAGAGCTGTACCAGTGGATCGCCGGGCGCCAGCTCCCCGAGGAGATGGGATACGTCAGCCTCATGTCGGTGATGTTCGGTTCGTTGGCCCATGCCGTGTTCGAGGCGTTCCTCGACTGGACGGGAGTGGCCGTCCCGCTGCCGGCCGCTGCGTGCCCGGCCTGCGGGCGCCCGCGCCGGCCGCTGCGTGCCCGGCCGAGCAACAAGTACTGCACCGAGCACGGGGCAATCGACGAGCGGACCCGCTCGCGCTGCCACCTGGACAGCATCGTGGACTTCGGCGATGGCATGACCGGGTTCGACTTCAAGACCATCTGGCCGCTCGGGCTCCGCGGCGTCAAGGACATGGACGAGGCATCGTTCAGGGAGAAGTGGCCGCACTACTGGGCGCAGATGCAGGAGTGCATGCGGATCACGGGCCTGCGCCGGTACATCGTGTTCTTCCTGACCATGGGAAACCCGTGGGACACCAGGGAGTACCACTTCAGTTTCGACCCGGCGTTCGCGGCGGCCACCGAGAAGAAGTACCTCGACGTGATCTCCTGCTGGGAGCGCGGGGCGGAGATCATCGCGTGACGGTCATCGACGATGCCCGCTCCCGGCTCCAGGGGCGTAAGCAGCCGGCTAAGGGAGATCCCTGGCACTTCCCGCTCCTGGACGACTTCGCCCAGGGCATCCAGGTGCTCGCTTTCGATGCCACGCTGTCGCACACCGGCTGGATCCTGTTCGAGGTCACCCCGGCCCGGATCCTCGTCAGGTATGCGGGGATCATCAACCCGCTCACCGACCTGACCGGTTACCGGGCCACCTGGGATAAGGCCCGGCACCTCAAGGCCGGCCTTGACTCGGTGATCCTCCAGCACGGCGGGGGGAGCGTGCACCGCGTGGTCGAGGCCCCGTCAGTCGGCGGCGGCAGCCGCACCGAGTCCAGCCTGATCGCCGGCATGCTCGTCTGGCTCGACTGGCCGCGGGCCTGCCACGACATATCGGCCACCCACGTGTCCGCGGTCCTGCTCGGCGACGCCAGGGTGCGCAGCGCCGAGCGCAAGGTCGCCATCCGCGAGGCCGTGATCCGGCTGTGCCCGGAGGCCACGGGGAGGCGCTGGAACGAGCATATCCGCGACGCCCTGGCGACCGGCCTGACCTACCTGCACGATCTCAAGAGGGGGACCAAGTGAGCGATGACCAGCATGTCCAGCAGAAGCAGCTAGAGCGCGTCCTGGCCAGCTCTGAAGAGCCGGCTGACGTGACCCAGGAACGCGGGATGGAGGTGAGCCTCCCGCCGGACAGGACCCGCCAGTTCACCCACACCAGCTTCTCCCGGATGCGCACCACCTGGGCCGGCGACGACGCCGTTCGCATCGGCGAGATCACCGCGGTGACCAACGAGATCATCCAGGAGCAGTTCAGGGTCGCCTTCGCGATCGTCGAGCGGATCCACCGGCATGTCCGGACCCCGAGGCTCGACACTGATACCGGCGAGCTGCTGCACTACCCGGACAACACCCCGATGTGGGAGCTGGACGAGCTGGGCGCTCCCGTCGAGAACTGGGGCCTGCTCGGCGACCGGGACCGGGAGACCCTGCTCGGGACGATCAACCTGTTCCTCTTCGAGTGGGAACTGCTCGCGGTAGACCGGTGGGCCGAGGCCATGTACTCGAAGGTCCAGTGGGAGGAACGGTTCGCGAAGGGGTTCACCGCGCTGCCGGGAATGCAGATCACCGGGAAGCCGACCATTGATGACCGGACCCACTGGGGGCACCTGCACTCAGCCGACGAGCGCTACTTCGCGGTCTTCCAGTCGGTGCTCAGCCGCAAGGCCGACGCCATCATCCGGTCCATGATCCGGCTCCAGCGCCTGCTAGAGGGCACGACGATCCGGTAAATACAGCTTATCTTGATAAGGCCGGGGCAATTGCCCCGGCCTTATGTATTCTTTCTTCTTCCATGCTCTATCATCGCGCCAAGAACAAATTCGCCCCGGAAATAAATCGGCGGCTGTCTCCTGGGGGTGCGAAATAGATCACCGCGTGCTAAGAGAGCTATTCCGGCATCTTCAGGAATTTGAGGTCCTGTTCCTGACAGAAGGAATAGACAGCCTGACTGGCCCAGACGGAACGATTTACTCACTCTTCGATCTGAGGCATCTCTACGACATACGGGACGAACTTCTCTCGCCGCAGCGGGCGCGGGCGATCGAGTACTTCCTCTACCGCGACATGCGCGAGCAGGACGCGGCGGCGGCCATGGGCCTGTCCAGGGAGACGCCGGTTGCCATCTACGCCACCCAGGGGCTCAAGCAGCTCGCTCAGGCGTGGTCGGAGGGGATCTTGTGGAGGAGGGCAGAGAATGACGTACCAGGGAGCGCAGATGAGGCTCCGCAACGGGACTTGCAGGGAGCTGGAAGCCCTGGCGGATGAGCTGATCCGGCTGCAACTGGTCGGCGTCACATCGCGCAAGGACAAGGCGGACATCCTGACGCCCTGGAAACAGCAGGATCGCTGGGACCACGAGGTCTACCCGGCCAGCGGCACCGCGGACCCGGCCGTGCGCCGGGGCATGTTCGGCCGGACCTGGAACGGCAAGTACCCGCACCTCAACTCGCGGGACGGTCATTACCCCGTCCGGCGTGCCCAGGACGGCCTGGACACCTACACCGGGGATGACGGCTACGACGGCGATGAGTAGCGAGCCCGCCACCCGCCGGGTGCTCATCGGCGGGGTGGCCTTCGACAAGCCGTGGGACCAGAGCTGCGCTGCCTGCCGGTCACCGTGGCTGGCGCACATCGACTCGGCCCTGGCCGAAGGCTACTCGCTGCGCCAGATCGGCAAGCTGCTGGCCGGCCGCCGCCCGGCCGTGCCCAACGAGACGGTGCTGCGGGCGCACATCCAGCACCTGGCCGGCCCGCACCTGAAGGCCCGCCTGGCGTTCGAGGAGGCGGCCCAGTCCCGCGGCGACGATACCAGCTCGACCTCGGCCCGGATGGAGGACGCCCTCGCGGCGATCATCCGCGAGGGCACCGAGCGCCTGGTGCACGGCGAGCTGGACGTGGGCGCCCGGGAAATGATCGCCGCGATGCGGCTGACCGCGCAGATAGAGCGCTCCCGGGAGGGCGAAGGCGTGGAGGCCTCTGCGTGGCAGGCAGCCTTCATGGAGTTCTTCGAGATCGTCCGCAAGCACCTGGGCCACGCCCAGTGGAAGGCGTTCGTCACCGACGTGTACGCCAGCCCGGCCATCCGGGCCGTGCTCGCTGAACCCCAGGAACTGACCGGAGGCCCCAGGTGAGCAACATCCTCGACCTGTACGACCACGAAGTGAAGCAGGTCACCGAGCTGCTGGCGGAGCTGAACGATCGGGTCAGCCGCCGGCGCGTCAACTACGGCGACTTCGAGCGCGAGGTCCGGGACCGGTTCGCGCGCCTCGGCTTCCTGGTGGACGTGAACTGGTACCGGTTCTCGGTCGATGGCGCCGAGCAGGAAGACGCCGCGATGCCGGAGATCACGATCACCGGCCGCACCGACGACAAGTTCCGGTTCGACCCCGACCGCCAGGTCCACGAGGCGGTGCACAACGTCCTCGACCTGCCCGGCGAAGAGGGATGGATCAAGACGGACCCGGAAACAGTGAGGAGGTTCCTCGACGGGAACGGAGGACACGGCCATGGACACGAGCACGGAGAAGGTCACCGTCACGGCTGAGATGCACCAGGTGGCGCCTTACCCGTACATCCTGCGGGACCTGGTGGACGTGCTGGAGTACCGGCAGCATCTCGGCTGGCGCGTGTGGCTGGAGAACGACTACCAGCGGGACAAGCCCGGCCGCCATGCCGGCGAGAGCCGGGGCCTGACGCTGATCGTCCAGCGGCACGGGCACGACACCTACGACCCGGGCACGAACGTCACGGTCAGCCACTGCTTCGCGGTTCCCCCGGCCACCTATGACGAGCGGTCGTGGCAGCGCTGGCTGTTCGACCGGCTGGGCGACGTGGACGTGCACGAGCGGATGGAGGATTTCGTGATCGGCGGTCACCGGCCTTACGCTCCCAGCCACGGGCCGGGAAACGACCCGTATATGGTCCGGGAGCTGGGCACCGAGGACGACCGGCGGACGCGGTTCACTGGCGAGCTGAGCCCGGAGTAGCCGGTGGCCATCAGCCGCTGGGAGACCCCGGATACGGCACAGGCCGGGCCGCTGGACGTGATGGCCTGGTTCGACGGGCCGCCGGTTCCCGACCCGATCACTTTCATGATCGGCGAGGACTGGCTGGACAAGCCGAACCTGTACCCGCGCCAGGCCACGCTGATCAAGATCATCTTCCTGCGGGATGACCTGTTCACGGAGTACGACCGCCGGGTCATCGCCGAGTGGCAGCAGCGGTTCACCGAGACCAACCCGGACGCCGTGGACAATAAGTTCGACGCGCGGACGAAAGGCCTCCAGCCGGACCTGTTCGAGCGGATCGCCTATCTCAAGGCGCGCGGCTACCGGTGGTTTCCCGAGCTGATCATCGCGATCGGCCGCCGCGGGTCCAAGGGCTACCTGTCCGCGCTGTGCATGGCCTACGTGCTGTGGAACTACCTGTCCAAGGGCAACCCGCAGGAGTACTACGGCATCGACTCGAACAAGCCGCTGGCCTGCGCGGTGTTCGCCGGCAAGAAGCAGCAGGCGATCGAGAACCTGTGGGGCGACCTGTACAGCGTGCTGACCACGGCGCCGTGCTTCACCGGCTACATCAGCGAGGCCCAGGTCGAGTCGCTGACCATCTACGCGCCGTACGACTTCGTGCGGATGCACAAGCTGGCCCAGCGGGGCATCGCCTCCAGCAAGGACATGGCCACGTTCCGGGTGGTGCCCCGCGAGTCCACCCCCATCGCGCCCCGCGGGCCGGCCGGCTGCATCCTGGCCTTCGATGAGGCCGCGCACGTGAAAAACGCGGGCGTGACCCGCGAGTTCGGCATCGTGTACGGCGCGGCGAAGCCGTCCCTGGACCAGTTCGGCACCGACGGCTTCGTGGTGCTGCCCTCCAGCACCTGGGAGATGATCGGCAAGTTCTACGAGCTGTGGGAGCTGTCGCTCCAGCGCGAGCAGGACGGCGAGGACGGCGAGTACGTGCCGGCCTACCCGGACAAGTTCATGGTCCAGCTCGAATCCTGGGCGATCTACGAGGACTGGGAACTGGCCCCGCTGCTGCCGCTGTTCCCCGGGGGGTTCACGGGCGACCTGGACGAGTACGACCCGGAGGCGCTCCCCCGGCTCGGCAAGCTGAAGGGCGCCATCCAGGCCTATGACGAGGGCATGGCCCGCGAGGAGAAGGCTAACCCGGACACCTTTGCCGTAGAGAGGAGATCAGACTGGGCGACCGCGATGGACGCCTACCTGAACGCAGCCAGGATCGACGCGATGTTCGAGCCGTGGACTGACCGCCTGCCGGAGAACGGGCGCCCCGAGCTGGTCATGCAGACCCGCGGCCCGCTGTCGGTCACCTACACCGCGCACGGCGACCCCTCGTCGGTGAACTGCCGGTTCGGCCTGGCGGTCGCGCACACCGAGCACGACGACGCGGGCCTGGAGCATGCGGTCTTCGACCTGATCCACTTCTGGGATCCGGCCGACTTCGAGGATCACACCATCGACTATGACGAGGTGCGGGACTGGATCTTCGACAACGTGATCATCCGGTTCATGCCGGATGAGATGACCTTCGACCAGTTCAACTCGGTCGCCAGCGTCCAGGCCCTCCAGAAGAAGGTGCGCGGCGAGCGGCTGCCCAAGAACATCGTGGTCTACGAGCGCACCGCTACCGCCCCGCTGAACTGGATGACCTGGGAGATGTTCAAGGCGGCGCTGAACATGGGGTTCGTGCACAGCCCGGCGCATGCCGAGGCCAAGGACGAGCTGCGGTTCGTGCAGAAGCCCGAGGGCGTCCAGAAGGTCGTGCCGGCCTCGACCGGCCCGGTGCAGACCAAGGACATCGCCGACTGCATCGCGATCGTGACCGCCCGGCTGCTCGGCGAGCAGATGAAGGCCTACCTGGCCAAGGACCTGAAGAACCAGCGCCCGCACGTGTCGCAGTTCGGCGGCCAGGACGCGCTCGACCGGTTCAGCCCCGAGCACATGAACCCGTACGCCGCCTCGCTGGGCGTCCCGTCCGGTATCCGCGGCGGCCTGGCGCGGGGCATGAGGCCGGCCCCGGTGGGCAGGGGAGGCAGGACCGGCGGCGGCCGTCTGGGCATGAGCCCGCTCGGCGCTCGCCGTCACCGCTCGTGAGCACTGCTGACCGCGAAACTACTGACCAGTTAGCATTACAAGGTAAGTTGCCACACACAACCCGACAGGGAGCGTCATGACTCACACGGGACGGCCCGCCCCCGGGAACAGGATGGGCGAGCGGCCCGCGGCGAACAGCCGGGCGGGCTGCGCGAACTGCCGTCACCCCAAGGCACTGCACTCGAACGGGACGACTGAGTGCAAGGCCTTCGCCTGCACAGCCGGTCCTGATGGCATCGCATGCCAGGGCTTCGTGACTGCCGGGGAGCTGGCTGCTGCTGCCGAGCCAGCCGGCACGGAGTGCCTGGCCTCCTGACCCTCCACCAGGCGGGGGTGAGTGACCGCCCCCGCCTTTTTGCTGCCCCAGAAGGTGCAGGAGGCCTCCATGCAGCGGCAGCAATCGCGCTCGTCAAATACAGGGATTATTGCTAACCTTGGTCCTATGGCGGACGACTTCCTCATGCATTTCGAGGCTGCCGGCGAGCCCGAGCAGCCATGGGCGTCTATCCGCACGGCCGGGCCGGATGAGTACGGCAAGTACGTCTACCCCGACTACCCGGCCAAGACCCCCGCCACCCTGGCGCGTTACTTCCGCAAGAACGAGCCGGACTACTACGCGGCCGTCCGCCAGCACGTCGAGGCGCACGGCGTGCAGGAGCCCGTGCTGCTCCGGTACCGGGACGGGGGCGGCCACCCGCTGAAGAAGCCGGTGGTGATGGGCGGTCATCACCGTGCTGCCGCGGCCTGGGAACTGGGCCAGTCGCTCCCGGTCGGCGACTACGACAACCCCGAGCACTACGAGGCATCCAATACGGGCTTCGCCCAGCAGTGGTGGCGTGACCATTCCGCACTGAAGGAGCAGTACACCGACCCGCGCACCCGGACAGCCGCAGTGCGGCCCGGCCGGGGCGAGAAGGCCTGCCTGTGCTGCAAGGGCAGCGGCTCGCACAATGACGGGTCCGAATGTGATCAGTGCGACGAGTCCGGCTTGCTGCACAGCAACGAGGAGCAGCGCTACTGTCCTGGCCAGCCGCAGCCGAGGCGCCGCCGCTGGCGCGAGCCGGTCACCGGAAGCTTCGAGGATGCCGAGCCGGAGGCCAGGCAGGCACGGTTCGACCGGGCGCGGGAGTGGCTGGAGCGCAACACCGATGCTCACTCGGGAACCGTGGACATCCCTGCGCACTGGGGGCATCACGTAGATAACCAGACGATCCACCACATCCTGGATACGCACGGCTGGCCGCGTGACGAGTCCGACCGCGAGGACCACTGGAGCCACATCGAGCCTGAGAACTTCCCGGTGCACCAGCCGATCCACCAGCATCAGGGCTTCGTCTGGCCTGGCGGGGTCGAGGACAAGATGATCGGGGCGATGGAGGATTCGCGTCCGTGGGACGACCAGCCAGCTAAGATCGTCCGGCACGAGGGGAACAGCTACCTGCTCGACGGCCATCACAAGCTCGCGGGTGCGCGGCTCCTCGGCCAGGACAGCATCGAGGCGCACGTCTTCGACACCAGCAAGCCGGAGACCTACCCGGAGCACTGCCGGGAGTGCCAGGACGAAGGCGTTGAGATGACGAGGCGCCCGGAGACGGCGCACACCGCTGCCCGCCCCGGTTACCAGGGACAGCACCACCCGCTCTCCTGGAATGCGCCGATGCACGCAACTGAGGATGCGCCCGGGTTCTACGGCGATCCAGGGCGCCACACCTACGGCGAGGGCGCCGATGAGACGCTAGACCAGTTCCGGAAGGCCCGGGGGAACCCGGACCACCCGGTGCGCATCTACCGGACGATGCCGCTCCATGCCGGGGGCACGATCAACACGGGCGACTGGGTATCGCTCGGCCGCGAGGCCCCCCTCGACCTGGCCGAGCAGCGCAACTACCACGACCCGGACTCGCTGTTCACCGATCCGCTGCCCGACCACAGCCGTTATCACACGTATGAGGCCACGGTGCCAGCCCGCCACGTCCGCAACGGCGGCGACATGATGGAGTGGGGCTACTGGGGCGATCCTGTCCAGGGCGAGCACTCACCGGGCTGCTGCGACCAGCACACGGCCGGGCTTGATGTTTCTGCGAGCGCCGGGGACGAACCTTCAAGTGACTATAAGGATCTTCTCGGTCACTTCGAGGCAGCCGACTCTTCTGTTTATCACGGTGTGCATATTCCACCAGGCGGCCCGGAAGACGATCCCGAGTGGGCATCGCCGATGCACGACGTGCGCAATGCGATGCCGCGGGCTTACGCCGGCTGGGATGCTGAGTCCGGCCGTCAGCTACAGGCATCCGAGGGAAAGCCCGATCACCCGGTCACGGTATACCGGGCGCTGCCCGCTGACCGCCGGGAATTCAACACCGGGGACTGGGTGACCACCTCGGGCGCCTATGCCCGCCAGCACGGCGAGAGCAACCTGCGCCACGCCCCGTGGCACGTGGTGAGGGCTGATGTCCCGGCCAGGCACCTGTTCAACGAGGGCTACATGACCGAGTGGGGCTACCAGGGACCGCACATCGCGAATCCTGCGGTCCACTACGTCGGCCATGATCACGACCGCAGGGAGGCTTCATTGGAAGCCGAAGCGTCCGGAGACGACTACCGGCTGACGCACGGTGCGCCAGGTCCGCAGTCCGGTCACCTGCCGCTGCACCACTACACGGGCGAGGACCCCGACAGCCATGTGCGCGTCTACCGCTCGGCTCCGGCCGGAACCGAGTCCATTAACACGGGCGACTGGGTATCGCTCAACCCGGCCTATGCCCACCGGCACGGCTACGGCGAGGCGAGGGACGGCGGGAACTGGCCCGTCTACACGGCTGAGGTCCCGCAGCGGCACGTGCACTGGGACGAGAACGACCCGGACGAGCACGGCTACAACGGCCCGGCCCTCCATCACCCGGACGTGCATGACGAGGAGACCGGCGCGCTGCACGACTGGGACGACTACCACGAGGCGCATCCGCACGGCCAGGAGGCGTGGCTGGGCGGCTCGGTGCACCTGCCCGTTGCCGAGCACGACTTTGCCCACGACGAGTTCGAGTGGGAGCCCGACCGGGCCGACACGGTGCTCAGCGCGGCCCGCGAGCAGGGCGCGCTCCATAACGCCCGCTGGCGCGATGACATCTACCCGGCCCGTGAGGATGCCGAAGGCCACGCGGCCCAGCACCTCGGCGCGGTACCCGAGGGCCACCGGCTGACCGCGTTCACCGTGCACCGCAACGACGCCGGCGCGATCGACGACATCGGGCTCCATCATTACGAGCCGTCAGATGACCCGTATGTGCGCCGCCCTTACGCCTTCGCCGATCTGAGTGAGCACAATTACAGCCACCCGGCGGTCGAGGAGGCCGGGCGCGGCCATCAGGCAGCCTACGAGCCGCTGTCCAGGGAGTACTCGTCCGGCCGGATGCTCGTGTCGGACATCCGCCGCCCAGGTGGAGGGCTGCTGTCCGAGCGGCCGTACACCCAGCGCCAGATGGCTGCCGATATCAGGCGCAACGGGGTCGAGCAGCCGCTCGCCATAGAGCACACCACCGCCTACGGCGGCAACCCGACTGTGATCAACGGGCTGCACAGGCTGGACGGCGCCCAGCGCGCCGGGATCGCCGATGTGCCGGTGGTAGTCAAGCACCTGCCCGGCCGCCTGCCTCCGATGCTCAGCCGCGAGCCTGCTACCGAGCAGGAGTTCAATGATGCCTATGACACCGAGCGCAGCGGCAGGTGGGCAGGCGAGCCTGGGCTGACCGCCGAGGCCGAGGTTCTGGAGCCGTCAAAGCGAATCCGCAGGCGAGCGGTCAGGCAGCGCGATGGAGACGAGCGCAGTTTCGGCGAGTACACCATGCGGTACCGGACGACTGACGAAGGCGAGCGCAGGCCCCGTCACGTTATCGAGGTATTCCACCCAGATAGCGATCAGCCAGTCGGCAAGCTGTCCTGGCGCGGCAGCACCCGGAAGGTCGAGAGTATCGATGTCAGCGGCCCGCATCAGCGTAAGGGCCTGGCTACGGCCATGTGGGGCTGGTCGCAGGAGATGTCCCCGAAGGCCAGGCACTCGGACGATCAGACCGATCAGGGCAAGGCATGGGTGAAGTCGCTGAGCGCGCATGGCGCTTCGTCCAGCACGCCGGCTACTGCTGCGCTGGAGCCCGGGGCCGAAGATTCCGGGATCTCCGTAGAGCACCATGAGACGTTTTCTGGCGGAGCGACTTACCCGAATCTGCACACGTTTACCGCGCGCCATCCGGACGGGACTGAGGCACAGCTCAGCTACATGCTGTCTAAGCGCAACGCCAGGGGCGTAGTTGATCGCGCCTACATCCCCAAGGACCACGCGCAGTCCCTGGGAGTTCCTCTCGTCCAGGCCGCCAGGCGGCTGCACCCGGGTGTCTTCGTGAGGGGGATGCCGGGCCTTGACGAGGACTGGGGTCAGCACCTGCCGTCCGTTACCTCGCTGCACCGGAACCTGACGATAAAGCTGGAGCCGGCCGACCGGGCTTACGTTCATGACGAGTCGGTGCCCAGGGCGCACCGGGCTAGGTTCCTGATGGACCTGATGGCCCGCAGCGGGCCGTCGATGCACTGGGCCTCCCAGCGGGGGCAGGTCGCGGCCGAGGAGAGCTTCGGGGACCATGAATTCCGTTCGCCCGAGCACACGCAGATCTCGCTCAGCGCAAGCCCGCCGTCGGCCGAGCACGTGGAGACCGATCCGGAGCGGATCTCCCGGAACGGCGGCTACGCCTACCAGGCGCCTGACTGGGAAGTTCCGCTGAAAGAAGGTGCTCCGGTGAACGTCGGATCGATCCGCTGGCGTACCGGTACGGCCGGGTGGACGCAGCACCGGTTCAGGAGCGGCCACCAGTTCACTGCCGGAGTGCATCCGGCCGAGCTAGCATCCGCCCCGGCGCGGACGGCGCAGCTAGCCGTTCGGCCGGCAGAGCAGATCAGCGTCATCTCTTCCTGGATTCCGGAGAACAACGCCCAGGTCCAGGAGATGCTGGATGACTTCCCGTTGCTGTTCATCGCCCTGGCCGACGGGCTGACCTCGCTGGCCGCGCGGATAGACGGGCCGGTGGACGAGCGGATCCCGGGCGCGCTCACCGCGATGGCCGCCGCGTGCCAGTCCGCCGCCGAAGACGCCCGGGACACAGCAGCACGCGCACACGAAACCGCAGGAGCATGGCATGCCTCTTGACGAGCCCGGGTTCCCGAACCCGCATACAGGTCAGGATGAGTGGTTCCACGGCACCAGGGCTTACCCCGAGGACCTTTCGCAGCACGGGTTCATGGATCCGATGGACATAGACCGCGGCGGCTACGAGGACCCGGACGCCGAGACGACGGGCCACTGGAATGCCCTGCTCGGCACGCATTTCACCGCCGATCACAAGGTGGCCCACGAGTTCGCCACCGGAGAGCATGACTCGGGCGAGAACGATCCCGGCGGCGAGCCTTGGCGCCCTGCCTACCAGGGCGTCGTGCATGCCCGGCTGCACCTGCGGAACCCGAAGATCTATGACTCCGAGCACGACATGGATCACGAGGCCTACGAGCACGAGTTCGCGGCCGGGAACCACCCGAGCAATCACGTCCCGCTGCTCGACAGCGACGACGAAGACGACCGGTACGAAGCCGAGGACATGTGGCCGCACGCTGACCGGCTGCACCAGGAGTACGGCAACCGGGAGATCCCGCGCAGCGCCTACACCCCGTACGGGACGGACGGCGCCGGCCACCCAGAGCGCACCCTGTGGCTGAGCACTCACCCCGACCGGCATGACATTGCCGAGCGGTTCCGGCAGCGGCTCCAGGCCCAGGGTCATGACGGCGTGGTCTACGGAAACGAATACGAGAAGAGCCAGCACGGCCGCAAGGCGGTCTCGGCAATCGCCTTCCACCCGGATCAGGTCGATATCCGGCAGCACCACCATGCCGAACACACGTGCATGGACCCGGAGGAGGCCGCAGCGCACCGCGGCCGGCTTCCCGGCCTCGGTCAGGAGGCGCTGCCGGGCCTCGATGACTACAGCATCTCGCGCCAGGCGCTAGTGCAGCACTTCGCCGCAGACGAGGAGTTCGACCACCCCGAGTTCGGCAACTTCGACGAGGAGTACGGCCTCTATCACCATCCGGACCACGGCTGGCACTGCCATGCCTGCGGTGACTTCCACGACGACGCGGAGACGGCCACCAGGCACCAGGACTCCTATACCGACTGGGGCCGGGTGCACCCGGGTCTGCCTGAGCACATGCACCGCGGGCTCGCGCTCCAGCTCCCGGCGGAGCTGCATGACGCGGTGCACGACGAGAGCGCCCCGGTTGAGCGGCGCGGCCGGATGCTCCTGGAACACCTCGGCGAGGACGGTCACGGCACCCACTGGACGCCAGACGAGGAGCAGGCCGCTCATTATGCCGGGGTCAGCGCTCACCAGAACGCGGGCACCTGGCACGGCGGCAGCGGCCAGACCCACGTCATCCTGCACGCCCGCAGGCCCGCCATCGACGACATCGAGACCGACCCTGACACGCTGGCTGATCAGGACGTGATCAGCTTCGGCGACCATGATGACGCTGAGATCCCGATCCGCCAGGGCGCCCCCGTGCACCTGACCGGGATCTCCTGGAAGCGCGCGGACGCGCCTGATACAGCATGGCAGCAGCACGACCTTCCGCAGACGCATCTGGGAGCACTGGAAATGACCGCAGGTGACGCAGATGAGGGCCTGACCTGGGACGAGATCGGCGAGCGGCACCCGGCGCTTTACGGTGACCCCGAGATCCACGGCGAGGCGGCCGAGGGCGCTGACGGTGAGGGGATCGGCGATGTAGCCGGCCACCTGGCCTACGACCGGCCTGGGCACAACTACGCCGAGGGCACCGGGGAAGAGCACCCGTCCTACACCGGCCTGCGGTTCTACCCGCGCACCATAGACCCCGCCCGGATCGACTACGCCCGCCACGGCAGCGATGACCAGCGTGTCCGCAACGCCCGCGCCGGCTACTCCGGCGCGCACCCGGACCACGTGCCCCCGCTGATCCTCGTGCACCGCCACGGCGTGTTCCAGGTCGCTGACGGGCACCACCGCGGCGAGGGCGCCAGCCTGGCGTGGCGGCCGGTCGCCGCCTATGTCGCCTACTCACCGCACGAGCACGAGCCGTTCAGCGATGGCGAGCGCGGCCCGTTCCACGGCGCCGAGACCGAAGAGCAGCACGCCCTGGAGCGGGACACCGAGGGCGGCCGGATGAGCTACCCCGGTTTCCCGCACACAGCCGAGACCCCGCACCCGGTAACGGCGGCCCTGGTCAGCCACTTCGCCGAGCTGGAGCCGCCGAAGTACCACCCCGAGGCGCGGTGCCCGATGTGCGGGGGCCGCAACTACGAGCGCGAGGAGCGGCCGGGATACATCCCGGAGGGGTCCAGGGCGCCGGCCTACTGCCGGAACTGCGGGGAGGCCTTCGACGCGAGCAGGTCCGGCCGCGAGATCGCCGAGGAGCGCGAGCGTGAGCACCGCGAGTGGGAGGAGGCCACCAGGAACCGCCGGTACAACGGCGAGGCCCTGTTCCACGGCACCAGGTCCGAGCTGCACCCCGGAGACCTGCTGACCCCTGACGAGGCCGAGCGCCACCGGGCGCACCCGGACGAGGACAGCCGGGGGTACATGCACGCCACGACCGTCGGCGAGGAGGCCTACGGCTGGGGCGAGCGCGCAAGCGGCGCCGAAACGCATGAGCGGATGACCGAGCTGGGCCGGGGCAGGCCCATGCCCGCCGGTCATTCGCAGGGCGAGGCCTACCGGCCGCGGGTCTACCAGGTTGAGCCGACCGGCCCGGTCGAGTACGACCCGAACGGCGAAGGCGAGGCATTCCGCAGCGCGCATCCGCTGCGCGTCGTCCAGGAGGTACACCCTCTGGTCTGCTATCACGAGGATCATGAGGGCGAGTACCACTGGCCCGACCACGAGCACTACGAGTTCCTCAAGCAGCAGGAAGACGACGAGCACGAGGATGACGACGACGACTGGGGTCACGAAGCGGCTGCCATAGCGAGCGCGGACGAGCACGACGGCGATGGCTACACCGTCTGCGACCAGGGCCACGAGCACTGGGGCCTGAACGGCGCCGCAGGCCTGCTGGTGCGCCACCACGACGACGACGGGGAGACCAGGTACCTGCTCCAGCACCGGTCGCCGTACGTCCAGCACGGCCGCACCTGGAGCACGCCAGGTGGCGCAATGGGCAGCGGCGAGACGCCCGAGCATGCCGCTCTGCGCGAGGCCCGCGAGGAGATGGGTGAGCTGCCCGGTGACCTGGAGCACCACCACACGGTCACCGATGACCACGGCGGATGGTCCTACCACACCGTGGTGATGGACTCGCCGACCAGGTTCCGCCCCAGCGGAAGCGGCGAGACCGACTGGGAGAGCGAGGGCAGCGGCTGGTTCACCCCTGGCGAGATCCAGGGCCTGCCTCTGCATCCCGGGTTCCGGTCGAGCTGGGACAAGGTGCAGCACTCAGGATCGCTCCGGGTCGTGGCCCTGGACGACGTGCCCGCCTTCACCCACCGCTACCTCTCGGCCCAGCCAGACGGCGGGTACGCCGAGCGCGAGGAGCTGGTCCAGGGGCCGTTCTACCACGGCAGCCGGTCGAAGCGGCTGGGCGAGGGCGCCGAGCTGACTCCCGGCCGCAAGACCAACGGCTGGGGCGACGAGGGATCGAAGTCGCAATGGGTGCACTTCACGACTGACCTGGGCGGGGCAGCCGAGTACGCGCGCCAGGCAGGCGGACACGTCTATGAGGTCGAGCCGCACGGTGACGTGCAGATGGGCTACAGCGGCAGCGATTGGAAGTCGAAGGGGGTGCTGCGCGTCCGCCGCGTGGTCCCGCCGGAGGAGATCGCCAGGCACCAGGCCCGGACAGGCCAGCTCATCGTCGCCGCGAACGTCTCCGATCATGTCCTGACCCGGGGTGCCCCGATCCCTGCCGCGGCTGACGTGCATGCGGCTATCGGCGCCTGGACGCCGCAGAACGCCCGCGAGGTGCATGAGTGCCTGGATGAGTTCCCGCTGCTGTTCCGGGCACTGCACGAGGGCCTGGCCGAACTGGCGCACGAACTCGAAGGCACACCGGTCAGCGTCCATCTCATCGCCATCGTGCGCAGGATGGCAGCGTGCTGCCAGGGCGCGGCCGAGGACGCCACGGAGGTTGCCGGACGCCCGCTGGATGGCGCAGAAGGTATGTGGGAAGGATCGCGAGCGTCAGTCGGCCCAAAAGCCTGAGCCGGACGGCAGCCGGTGACTGGGATCCGTACGAGGAGACCTGGGACGAGCACCGGGCCGGCCAGGAACCGGATGAGCCGCTGCCTTCCGAGACGGACGAGTACTGGAGCCCGCCGCACCTCTACCACGGCACAGCCGAGGACCTGAAGCCAGGCGATTCAGTAGAGCCCGGCCATGGCCCGAACTTCGGCGGCGGCCAGTCCATGGACCCGCGGCACACTCATGCCTATGCGACCCCTCATATCCGTTCTGCCTGGGAGTATGCAGAGAACGCAGCCGCCAGGCGAGGCGGTCGTCCCCGGGTCTACGAGGTAGGCCGCACGGAAGATATGCTGCCCGACCCGGAGAGCGGCCACGCCGTCGGCGGCCCCCAGATGATCCCCCACCCGGGCTGGCGCAGCAAGACCGGCTTCCCCGTGCTCCGGGAACTGGAACCGCACGAGCTGGGCGATTACACGGCCGCTGCGCACTGGGCACCGTCGTCGGGCATTTTCGCGCCGACTACCGGGCTCGACCGCCGGCTGTTCGACGGCCGCGAGCATCTGCGCCCGGTCGCCCGCGGGGCCATCATGGAGAAGCTCGACCGCTGCCTCCGCACCGACACCGGCCTGACCGGATCGGACTGGCAGGACTGGCTGAAGGTGTACCTGGCCGGCGGGTCAGCGAGCGAGTGGGCCGGCGACCGGCCGAACGAGGCGGCCCAGGACCTGGACGTGCTGCTCGGCGTGGACTATGCCGGGGCACGCAGGAACACCCCCGGGTTCCGGGAGATGACCGACGCCGAGATCGACGCCGCGCTCAACACGGGCCTGCGGAGGTGCTTCAACACCGACGGCTGGAGCCCGGACGGCTTCGAGGGCACCTGGAACCTGACCGGCTACGTCAACCCGCAGGCCTGGGACATCCGCTCGATCAAGCCCTATGCCGCCTGGGATCTCTCGGACTCACGCTGGGCTGTCCGGCCGCCGCACCTGCCAGATCATGCCCTGGCCGACTTCAACCCGGCCGTGCTGGCCGAGGCCAGGGCCATCGCCTCCCAGGCCCGCGCCATCCTGCGGCTGCCCGAGGCGCTCCGGATCCGCGAGGCCCGCGCGCTCTGGGACCGCATCCACGACTCCCGGCGCTCAGCGTTCTCGGAGGAGGGCGAGGGCTGGACTGACCCGGGCAACGTCATCGAGAAGTGGCTGGCCTACGCCCCCGGTAACCTCCTGGGCCAGATCCGGGAGCTGGCGCTAGCGAAGACGGCGGGGCTAGTCCAGCCGCGGCCGGAGGATTTCGCTCACGGTGTCTATAACAATGACACCAGCGATTTCCGGCTGCACGGCGACGATTACATCTTGCATCACAGCCATCCGAAGGTGATCACGGCCTACGTCCGCGGGCCGGAGCTGGTGGCTCCAGACCAGCCGAACTACACTCGCGGCCACCAGCGCCCTTACGAGGTCGGGTACTTGAGCTGGCTCGGCGGTGATACCCCGAAGATCTACAAGACCTTTGTGAAGGAGGATCACCGCCGTAAGGGCGTGGCCTCCGCGATGCTCGGCTTCGCCCGGGAGATCGAGCCCAGCCTCCAGCACTCGCACGCCCTGACTGAGGACGGTCACGCCTGGGCCGAGAAAACGGCTGCCCACGTACCCGGAGATGAGCCGGTCGTCCGGACGCACATGGATCTCGGCTGGAGCCCGGACGAGTGGGCTGATGCCCGGCGTGACCCGTGGCACGCTTCAGCTAAGCTCGCTCAGGCCGAAGTCCGGCACTCCCACCCGAAGCTCCGCATGCCGCTTCCGCGCGGCGAGGAGGGCGACGCCATGGTGGGTCACCTGCTGCGCTACGCCGGGTACCAGGGGCCTACCGAGGGCGCGTTCGCCGCCAGGCACCCGGACCCGTCGAAGATGACCTCGAACCCGTCCTGGCTGAACGGCAAGCCGGGCGTGGCCCTCCACCCGGACAGGTGGGACTACGGCACGGCCGCGCACGAAGCCGCCCACCATGTCGTGATGTACAACCACGCAGTCGCGCGGAATGAGCCGCAGACCGACGAGCAGGTGCACGGCCCGGAGTGGGCTCGCGCCTACGGCCAGGCGCTCAACAAGATCTCGAAGCACGCCGGGGACGACTTCGTGTACCACCACGGCCGGTTCCGCTCGATGATCGACGAGGGACTCCAGTATGTCCGGCCGGGCGATCTCGATGACGCCGAGAAGCGCCTGCCGCCCCGCCGCTGGGTCGATGACGAGGTGTACCCCGCTCCAACGCGGCTGGCTTCAGCGTTGGAACCGCGGGCTGGCGCTGCAACCCGCGTTGGAGTCACCGGCTACGACGGCCTGACGAAACGCTCGGGCATGATCTACCTCGACCTGCCCGAGGGCGCCGTCCGCCGCCTGCCGGGCGGCGTGGACGACCACCACATCACGGTTGTCTACCTCGGGAAGAACGTGACCGACGAGGCCTTCGAGGAGGCGTGCCGCCGGGCACGGCTGGCCGCGGGAAAGACCGGCCCGCTGCACGGATTCCTGAACGGGACCGAGACCTTCGAGCCCAGCGATTCCAGCGGGGAGAAGGTGCCGGTGTTCGTGCCGGCCTACATCCCGGGCATCGGAGCGCTGCGCCGGGAACTGGAGGACCTGTCGGGAAGTGAGCACCGGCAGTACCGCCCGCACGTTACGCTGGCCTATCTTGAGCCAGAGGATGATCTTCCCGCCCCGCATCCGAAGGTGGATGTGAGCTTCGGGCGGCTGCACGTAAAGCGCGGGGACCAGGTGGTAAGTTTCCCGCTGGGCCATTCGCAGTGGGGGTGAAGCGCTTTGCGCGCTAGCGGCGTTCTCATAGCCATCGGGTACTCATGCCTGGCGGCCAATACCAAGCTGCCGATGCGGCACTGGCGCTGGCTGTGGGCAGCCGCCGTGCTCAAGATCCTCATCGGCGTCCCGCTCTTCGCCGCCCTGCTGATCCCGTACCTGCTGTGCAAGGGCTTCGTCTGGGCGATGGATGCCCTGGCCGGCCTCTTCTTCAGCATCTACGTAAAGGCCCACAACAGGGACCTGGCCGGCTCGGGGTGGCAGATACGCACCGAGCGCGCTCCGGCTCCCCGGCTGAGCCCGGACTGGCAGAAGCGGTGAGCGAGGAGCAGCCCGAGCTGCCCCCGGTCACGTTCGCCAAGTGGCCGCAGCGCAAGTGCCGTCAGCCGATGACCACCGACGGGCTGATCGACCACTGGTGCGGGCTGCCCGAGCTGCACCCAGGCCCGTGCTGCCCTAGTACGCTCGCATCGGCGATCAGGCGGCGCCAGCAGTGGGAGTCCGTCCATCCGGGATGGGAGAAGCTCCAGGCCCAGGACGACCCGTTCGCCGATGTTACCCAGCGACTCCAGGAGGGCCGATGACCACACCGCGGCATCCCGATCAGATGGTTACAAGGCTCGCCCCCGGTGCCCCGAGAAACCCGGCAGGCGGTCTCGGCCACGCCGTGGTCAGGAACACGGCACCGAAGTTCAACATCGTGATCAGCTCGTCAGCGGACGGCGCCGAGCTGGTCCGGATGACCGAGGACGAGCGCGGCTGCCTGGTGGTGACCGGGAATGAGGCGCGCTGGGACGAGGGGGCCAAGCGGTTCCTGCACGAGATGATGCAGTGGTCCGGCCTGGTCGGAATCAACTGGAAGAGCGAGGTCGTCAAGGCCGTCGAGGAGTAGCGTGCGCTGGATGCTCGGCACGATCCTGCTCATCCTGGCCACGGCCGTGCTGCTGATCATCTTCATCCACGTCGCCGTGTACCACCCTCATCACTAGGAGCACGCCTTGATCGTCGGGGTCCAGAACCTCTCCAAGTCCGTCACGAACCAGGACGCTTACGATATGTCGCTGCTGGTCAACCGGCAGCTCCGCGATCATGTCGCCCCGGCCTGGGGGCTGCTGCCCCCTACCGTCCTCTACCTGCCCAACGGGGCCAGCGGCGTGCACTACGACGCCATCATCGGCATCCTCGACGATGCCGATCAGGCCGGCGACCTCGGCTGGCACACCGAGGGGCCGGACGCCGACGTATACGGCCGCGTGTTCGCCCAGCCCGTGCTGGCCAACGGCGGCAACGCCCTGACCGCTGACCTGTCCGTATGCTCGGTCCTGTCGCACGAGGCGATCGAGACGCTCGGCGACTCCGCCTGCGACCGCTGGGCGCAGCAGGAGAGCGGCATGCTGATCGCGGTGGAGCTGGCCGACCCGGTGGAGAGCGACTCCTACCAGCTCACCGTCTCTGCCAGGGGCGAGCAGGTCACCGGCACCGTATCCGACTTCGTGCTGCCTGCATGGTTCGACCCGCAGGCAGCGGGCGGGAACACGGACCACATGGGCCTGGTCACCGCTCCGTTCCAGGTGCGCGACACCGGCTACGTCATCCAGATGAACGGCGGGAACGTAACCGAGGTGTGGGGCGAGCGCTACCCGGGGTGGCGCCGGGCCACCAAGCAGAACCCGCTGTCCCGGACGGCCCGCCGGAACTGGGCGGCCACGCCGGTTACTGTCACCTGATGGTTTGACTAGCAAGAAAAGCTGTATTACCCTTGCAGGTATTGGCGTCGGGCTGACCCGGCTGTCGATTCCTTGCACGCGGTGCTCAGATGGCCCCGCCGCCGGGCGCGCTTCCTGCGGGGAGCGCGCCCGTGCCATGTGAGGACGAGGGAAGGGCGGGCGGGACGGTTAACGGCCTGATAACGAGGTCTGGCGCCTGGTCCGGTGAGCGCGCCCGGGTCAGTGCCTATGTCGTCCACTGCAAGCACGCGCTCTATGACGTGTATGGCGGGCGTCCCGGGCCGCTAGGCAACCCGTTCGTCATCGGCACCGATGGCAGCCGGGCTGAGGTGATCACCAGGTTCGAGGAGCACCTGCTGAGCACGCCTGCGCTGCTCGCAATGCTGCCTGAACTGCGCGGGAAGATAATCGGCTGCTGGTGCGCTCCACGGCCATGCCATTGCGAGGTACTGGCCTGGTACGCGAACTGCGGGGAAGGAGTATCACAGATGGATAAAGAAGCTCAGCTAGCTGCGCTGTATGCCGAGTACGCGACGAGCCCGGTCCTCCAGCAGGTTGCCGACGGCAGGCGGCTGGTGCGCGGTTACGGCCCGCTCGAAGCCCCGCTGGTCGTCATCGGCGAGGCCCCGGGCGAGCAGGAGGACATCCAGGGCCGTCCGTTCGTCGGGCCGTCCGGACGGCTCCTCCAGGAACTGTTCGCCAGGGCGGAGCTGCCCTGGGATCTGTGTTATGTAACGAACGTACTGCCATGGCGACCGCCCGGCAACCGCACGCCGTACCAGTTCGAGATCATCGCCAGCTACCCGCGGGTCGAGCGCGAGATCGACCTGATCCAGCCGGTGCTCGTGGTGGCGGCCGGGTCCGTCGCCTGGCATGCGGTCAGCCAGGCCGAGCTGGGTGCGTTCACCACGGCTCGCGGCCACTGGATGCAGGTGCCCTGGAAGGACTGGATGGTGCTGCCGGTGTTCCACCCGAGCGCCATCCTGCGGGCTCACGGCACCGAGCGAGCCCAGATGGAGGAGCAGACTATCCGCGCCCTGCGCAGTGCCCTGGCCGGCGCCGATGCCTGACGAGGAGATCCCGGTCATCGAAGGCCCGGACCCGCGCGCCTGGCATGGCGACCCGGCGATCTGGGAGCGGCTCCTGGATGTCGAGGCCGTGGACCGGGTGTACAAGGCGATGGAGGGCGAGATCGCCCAGGACGAGGGGACCGGCCCGGCTTACCAGGAGGGACGCCGGCTGCTCCGGCATCTCGGCGGTCACTGCCGTGAGCAGCTCGCCCTCGCCTTGCTGGCCGCGTACGGAGTCGAGCCCGGTGAGACCGAGACCTCCCCGTTCGATAACGCGGGAAGGTCTCGGGCGTTCGGAGCCGGGACCTCACCTCCTGACGGGACCTTACCGGCTCCGGTAGCAGCAGCGCCCCCGGAAGGTACGGAGGCGCTTTGTCTACGACGACTGTCTGGGAAGCCGGGCTCACGTGCGACGCTGAGGGGTGCGGCGGCGAGTTCACGCTCGGCGAGGAGATCATCTACTGGTACGGCCGCAAGCTGCACCAGAAGTGCGCCAGCGCCGACGCGGCCAGCCGGCGTGAGGCCTCGGGCGAGGACGGCGACGTGATGCTGGCGGCACGCCAGCTCCTGGACTCCGGTGCCCGCGTGGTGCTGACCCGGCGTCAGCTCAGGGACCTGATCGGCCTGGCAGAGAAGCAGGGCCTGGAGCCCGTCAGGAAGCCCGACACGGGCCGTCAGCAGTGGTACGGCCGACTCCATGGCTGGAGCGCTGAACGTGTCCGTGCGGGGCTCTCAGCGGCCGAGGTGATAGGCCTGTGGCTCGACTTCCTCGACGCGGGCCGGATACCCCCGCTGCGCGTCCGTGACCTGACCGCGATCGTCGATGTGATCAGCCGCCGTGACCCGTCCGTGATCGTTACCACCGCGTTACCCGGCTTCTCGCGTGACCTGGCGCCCGGCCGCAGAAGGGACAGGAACGCCCTGAGATGCGGAGGAACCGATGACAGATCGCAGCGCCCTGGTAGCGGCCGTCCAGACCGCCGGCAGCGGGGCAGCGCTCGCCCAGGCCGTCGCGACGCTGGATGCCCACGACCGCCACCGCGCCGCAGCGCTCAATGCCCAGCGCGACCTCGACCTGGGCGTGCAGATCGTCGCCGAGCGGCTCACCCCCGTCCCGCTGCACGAGCATCACACCGCGGCCACCGACTGGCTGGGCGACTACCAGGAACCCGCGGACGGCACCTACCGCACCGCGATGATCGCGGAGGCATCCGTCTGGTACCGCGGCCTTGACCCGGCCGTCCGCGGGGATGCCCAGGAGCTGGCCGAGCAGGCCCGCGGCCGGGCGCGCACCGCTGCGTCCGCCTTCGGCGCCCAGGCCGTCGCAGCCCAGCATGAGTTCCTCCAGGTGGTCAGTTACCTCCGCATGGCCGAAGGTGCCAGCGGGCTGCCGCAGATCGACCAGACCATCGACCCGAACAACCAGCCGAGCGCCACGCCGTACCCGACCGAGGTGTTCCCGACCTTCGGCGAGGAACAGGACCCGTATAACGGCGTCGAGACCAGCAACCACCAGTCGGGTGCGGCCAGCGCCGGCGCTCCGCTGATCCAGCAGGTCGAGCAGCAGAACGCCTCGGGTTCCGGCTTCGGGACCGGCCCGGAGAAGCCTGACGAGCACAGCCTCGGCTTCGACACGAGCAACTCCTACGCCGAAGTGCCGCTCGGGCCGCCCGGCCAGATCCCCACGGCTCCCGCCGCGACGGACCAGATGGCCTCCAGCCACCCGAACCCGGTGGCGGGCACCATCCAGGATGCCGGGAGCGACCGGCGCCCCACCGTGGCGCACATCGAGGGCTACAGCCTGCCGGACCCGTTCGGCTACCGGTGGCCGATGACCGGGGAGGTGCACCACCCGTTCCACGAGCGGTGCGCCAGCGCGCACTGGCCGGATGAGTCCTGCGGCGACCGCACGCACACAGCGTCCATGGCGGTCGGGTACATGATGAACCTGGATCAGGCCCGGCGCCAGGCTGCCTGCGAGGCCGTCGGCGTGCGCGAGGGAGTCCGGATCGTCGCTTCAACCGGCTCGCTGGCCGAGCTGGGCGGCTATCACAACCGGTTCGCCGCCGCCTGGAACGGCTCGGGCCGGACAGCCGACGACACTGCGGTGCTGCACGGGTTCATGGCCGTGGTGCGCCCGGTACTGGCCGAGGTAGGCCAGCGGGAAGCCAAGTCGTGTGACGAGTGCGCCTCGGGCAACTGCCAGAACTGCAAGGGGCACGGCTGCACGTGCAGCAAGTGCACCACCCAGTTCGGCCCGCGGCCGGGGAACTCCAAGACCGCGGCAGGCGGCCTCGCGGCCGGAGGCGTTACCGAGCACGAGCGCGAGACCGCCACGCATCACCTGCCCGGCACTGACGGCAAGTTCCCGGTCAACGGCCCGGCCGATGTGGAGAACGCCAAGCACGACATCGGCCGGACTAATGAGCCGCACGCAAAGGTGGTCCGGTACATCAACGAGATGGCGAAGGAGTACCACGTCGCGCCAGTCGGCGGCAGCCAGAAGGCCGCAGCCCTGGGGAGGGAGCCAAATTTTACGGTCACGGCGCTCTGACCAGGACAGCCCAGAGCGCCCTCTCGCCGCAGGATATGGTCGCCGGGATGCCGGCCATGTCTGCCTCCGGCGACATGGCCGCCGCGACGCCCGGCGCGGAGGAGGAGACCGCTGGCAGCGTCAGCAACACCGCCCCCATGGGCGCGTCCGCCTCGGTGCGCCAGGGCGCCAGCGGGCTGACCCAGATCCAGCAGGTCACCGACCCGAACAACGCGCCGAGCCCGCAGGATGACCAGCTTCCCGAGGGCGTCATGTTCCCGATTAACGAGAGATGGTCTCAGCAGTGGGTCACCGGCCCGCAGGGCGCCCAGCCCCAGGGCGCCAAGGAGGCCGCCCGCCAGAACGGGCTGCCGACCCGGGCGGCGGAGATGTTCGGCCGGATGGACGCCATGGACGGGCGCCAGCCGCAGCACAAGGACGAGTTCGCCTACTCCAAGATCCAGCACGGCCGCTACCTGGGCGGCTGGAATGAGACGGCCGGCCTGATCCACGGCATGGTCGGCCGTGCCCCGATGTCCAGGGACGAGTACACCAGCGCGACCGGCCGGCCGGACCTGCATCCGCACTACCTGTCCGCGTATGCCCAGGGCCGGAAGATGAACTCCAGCACGAGCGGCCCGTACGGCGACAGCCAGCAGCTAACCGCCGCGCTCCAGGTCCGGGCCGATACCTGGACCTCGCCGCACCAGACCACTGATGACCTGAATCCGCCGTACAACTCCCCGGCCACTGCGCCGCAGCCGGCCAGCCAGAACATGGACCCGCGCGCCCAGGACTACGCGGCTGGCCAGAAGGCAGGCAAGGACGACAAGGCGAGCGGCCAGCGGCCGGCCTTCGCCGACAACTCCTCGACGGTCTCCCCCTACGTCAAGGGGTATGCCGAGGCCTACGGCGCCCCCGCGGCTCCGTCGGATCAGATGGACGTGCCCGCCAGCATGGAACCGGGCGCCGACTCGGGGCAGGCCCTGAACACCCAGCAGGCGCAGCAGGCCTTCCAGGTGGCCCGCGCGTCGCTCTCGTTCGCTCCTGCCGAGCTGTTCCGGGATGCCGACTTCTCGAAGGGCTACCTGTATGCCTCGAAGTGGCGGCCTGGCACCCGCCTGGTGTCCCGCGGGTCGGCCAGGTTCGAGGCCGGGCTGTATGCCGGCATCACCGACTCGCCCGCCAGTCATCAGCAGGCGTGGCTCTCGGCGCATGCGGCTGCGTCCGGGAGCCACCCGGTCCTTGCCAGGCGGATCGCCCTGCACCGCTCGTTCACCCGCAAGCACGCCAGGAAGACGGGCCTGCGTGCCCAGGGCGCCTACATCCGCAATGCGGGGGTGTCTACCGACCTGATCACCGACGGGCCGGGTACCTCCCCGGACCCGATGGGCGCGACGCCGCTGAACGGGCCGGGTACCGCACCGGAGATGGCCGGGGCGAACAACGCGAACGCACCGGGCGGCTCCCCGCCGTACCAGGGTGCGCCGCCGCTGCCGGGCGGCCCGGTGGTATCCGATGACGTGATGGGCAGGCAGCAGGAAGCCCCGCAGCCGTCCGGGCCGTTCACCAACACGTTCTCCGGCCGGCACCCGGAGAACGTCACCCTGGCTCCCGTGGCGCCGAACAGCGCGGCCGGGCCGGGCTACTCGAACAGGAGCGCCTACTCCGGCGACCCGCTCGGCGGCGACCGCACGGCGAACCTCAGACTGGCCGCGTTCCGCGAGCGCGTCCAGCAGGGACTGGCTCAGATGGGAGTACCGGCATGACCGAGTGGAGCGGCGACATGTGGGCCGAGGCCTCAGCCGATCACGACCTGATGGCCCGCGAGGCCGCGCTTGCCCTGGCCGATGCCGAGCTGGAGGCGATCATGCCATTCCTGCTCGCGTCACGGTCAGCATCGGAGTTCACGCACCGCAGCGCCCTGGCCAAGGCGTCGATCTGCTCGATCGCCGCGCGGTGCGGGATCAGCGAGGATGACCTGATGGCCACGGCCCGGCGCCATTACGAGCTGTACCGCAAGGCGCTGGCAGAGGGCACCGACCCGGTGATCTCGCTCGAACCGCTGCTGAACGGAGGCCAGGGCGGCCCGGAGAAGCCGGACGAGCACGACACCGGCCCGGACTTCAGCCACGGCTACAGCGAGGTTCCCGCCGGTCCTCCGGGCGGTCCTGACCCGGCAGTGACCCGGCCACGGCCGCCCTCGACGGGTCCTGTCCAGGAGGCTACCGGCGCGGTACGGCGGCAGGCCCAGGGCGGCAGCATGACGATGCCCTACACGCCGATGGCGCCCGACACCGGCACCGGGGCAGGATCGGTGGACATGGGCACTCCCGCGGCTAACGGAGGCGGCCTTTCTGCGAGCCTTCCCGCTGGCATGGCCGGGAACGGCGACGATACCACCCCGATCACGCCGCCTTCGATCGGCCAGGTAACCTCATCAGCCGATCCGGTGCGGCGCAAGGTGATGGCCATCACCGCGGCGATCTCGGCAACCAACCCGGGCTTGCCGCAGGACGAGTGCGAGCGGGTCGCGCGCCAGGTGGTCGGCCGCTACTTCTTCGAGGCTGACCTGAACGGCAGCGTGATGAACGATGAGCCGGTGAACGACGGCGGAGGCGGATCAGGAGGCTCCGGCGGTTCGGGCGGCGGAGGCGGATTGCTCCAGCACGGCCTGGAGTGGCAGGGCCTGAAGTCGATGATCCCGGGCGGCGGCGAGGCAGCGGCCGGAGGAGGCGCTGCCGAGGTTGCCGAGCTGGGCGCGCTGGCCCTCTGAGCACGAGAAAGGCGGCCCACCCTGCGTGAGCCGCCTTTTCCTCGGTACCAGGCGATGCGGGCCTAGCCTACTCCTCGGCCGCGAACACGATCTCCAGGTAGGCCTCTGCGCGGGACTCGCTGATCCAGCCGTTCTGCGAGAAGCTGGTTGCCCCCTCCACGCCCCACGTCTCGATCGCGCAGCGCTGGGGGTCCTTGAGCACCCGGAACCCGATGTTGTGCGCGGCCTCCTCGCCGGGCTCCAGCCGGTCCTTGCCCTCAGCAGGCAGCAGCCAGACCCAGCTCATCCGCCAGACATCGCGCACCCGCACCCAGTCGTTCACGCTGTGAACCGAAGCGGGGTGGCCGAGCAGGGCGCTGATCCGCTCGGCTGACTTGATGCAGGCCTGCCGCAGCGCGTCCGCTTCGAGGCCGCGCAGCTCCGTTACCGTCTTCTCCATGAGTCATCCTTTCCACTGGTCGCGGCCGACATCCCAGGTTTCCTCGGCCGGCCGCGGACGGTCGAGGCGCTTGATCTCATCGGTGTGCAGCCGCTCGAACTCAGCCTTTGTGTCGTCGGCGTGACCGGCCATGTTCGTCAGGTGGTGCGCCAGGTCGCCGACGGGCTCGGGAACTGCCCCGAAGTACGTCCAGGGCAGGCCGGTCAGTATCTCGGCTACCTGGTACGTGCACGCAGCCATCTCCTCCATATCCTCGCGGTGAGCGGTCAGGAACGCCCGGATCTCGTTCGCCGAGCACGGGCCGAACCGGTCCATCCTGGACATGACCTCATCGCACTGGCTGACCCAGCCCGAGCTGGCCAGTGACTCCGCGGTGCTCTCTGCCTGGTCCCTGGCGCGCTCCGCTTTCTGGAGCCGTCTCCTCGCCTGCGCGAGCCGTTCCGTGGCCGCGGCGACAGCAGCGGCCCGTGCTCCGTGGCAGCCGGTGCACGGGTCGCTCACGCTCATGCACTGTGCACCGGACAGCTCGCCGACGGCGTTCCTGACCCCCCGTCCGGCCTGCTCCAGCTCCTGGCCGAGGCGCTCCTCGCCCTGGCGGAAGGCGCTCAGGGCGAACCCGGCCTGCTCGGACGCGGCCCCGAACCGGGCGGCCTGCTCACCCATGTTCTCGGCCGTGAACCGGCTGACCGGCAGGTCATCGCTGAACTTCCCCTCGACGAAGGTGCCAGCCTGCTGGCACTCCGAGAGCATCATCGGCATCTGGTCAAGAGGAGGAACGTTCATGTGCTCAATGCTGCCCTTATCGCCTCGCCGAAAGCACGCGCGACCGGAGGCGGGAATGCGTTGCCGACCTGCCGGTAGGCGGCCGTCTTGCGTCCGGAGAACGCCCAGTCGTCCGGGAACCCCTGGAGCCGGGCGACCATCCGGATAGTCAGCCGGGGCACATGGTCCGCGGGCGCGTCAGGTCCGGGTGCTTCCTCGGCTATCGAGCCGCCGTTGACGCCCAGGGCCTTCCAGGCGGCGCGAGCCCGCGTCGGGCCGAGATCCGGGCCGCCGTGCTTCTTGGATCCGCCCACGATCGTCGGGGCGACGCTGTTGGCTCCCAGCGCCCATTCGCAGGCGCCTTCCCATCCGCGAGCGGCCATGAGGTCGTACAGGGTCGTGCTGACGGACGAGTTCATGCCGGCCGTCCCGGCCGGCCAGGTGAACCGGTCGCAGTACCGCATCTTCAGGGCGACGAGAACGACCCGGGGCCGCAACTGGGGAACTCCGTAGTCGCAGGACCGGATGGTCTTCCACTGCACGGCATAGCCCAGGTGCCCCAGCTCGGCGGTGATCTCCTGGCGGTAGGACCTGAACCGGGCCTGAGCGAGACCCGGCACGTTCTCCAGCATCACAGCCCGCGGCCGGGTCTCGTGGACGAGGCGCACCGCCTCCTGGAACAGGTCACGGTCGTCACCGGCTCCGAGCTGCTTGCCGCCGACGGAGAACGGCTGGCACGGCACGCCGCCCGCCAGCAGGTCGATGCCCGTGCCGAGCGGGCCGCGGAATTGGCGGCCGTCGAGGTCCCTGATGTCGCCCTCGATCACCTTCCAGCCGGGCCTGTTGGCGCGCAGCGTATTGCAGGCGTCCGGGTCGATCTCGGCGATGGCCAGATGCTCGAACCCGGCCTGCTCCAGGCCGAGGGCCTGTCCCCCGGCACCCCCGCAGATCTCCAGGACGCGGAGCTGCGTGCCCATTCTGCGGGCCTTCCGTACGCGCATGCTCGCGAGCAGCTCGTCTGTCTGGAAATCGGCGATGACCTCGCGGCCATGGACCGGGCTGAGCGCCACCGAGGTGACGCCCTCCTTGGCAAGGGCGCGGATCACCGAGCGGCCGGCGCTGCGGGATGCACTCACCCAGCCCTGGCCGGGGATGAAGTAGGCGCTGATGAAGACCTGGTGGGTGCCGAAGTACTCGCGGACGACCGGAGCGGTCTGCTCGTAGAGCTGGCCGACGAACATCGTCTTGCAGCGGTCCCGGTCCTGCTGGGTGCGGGTGCGCTTCCACACGGAGTCGCGGGACCAGCCGTGCGCGGCGAGGTGCCACTTGCCCTCGTAGTCCTGGATGATGCCGGCGGTGTCGTAGCCGCCGCTGGTCCGCTCGGTCACCTCGGTGCCGTCGGGTGCGGTGATCACCAGCGTCTTCAGGATCCTGGTGGGGCTGCTGTTGGTTCCGCTCATCGCGCGCTCCTCGCTGTCTGGTTCCTTGCTAAGACGACAATAGCAAGAAACCCTGTATCGTGCAAACAAGGGCGGCCCGCAGCGGAGGCGGGTGTCTCCTGCTGCGGGCCGCGGCTTGAGGGTAGCTAGATGATCGGGTTGATGGACCAGCCGGCCCGGATCCAGCGGCCGGGGTTCCACCTGTGCCGCAGCTCGTGCCGCAGGATCTCAGCGGCCAGGGCCTGGTCGTTGGCGTCGGAGAACGGCCGGTAGAAGATGTAGCCGTCCCTGGCCACCCAGTAGTTGGACTTGACCCGGTTGCACCGCGCGCACAGGATCGTCAGGTTCCACAGCGCGCTGAGCCCGCCCCGGCTCCACGGCTTGACGTGATCGATCTGGAGATGCTCGGGCGATCCGCAGTAGCAGCAGCGGTACCGGTCGGCAGCCATGACCGCGCGCTTGAGCCAGGCGTGCCAGCCCGGCCGGCTCTTGCCGTGCCGCCACCAGATCCTGGTCCTGTCGGGGATGAGCAGCAGGGGCAGCGAGTGAATGGAGACCAGCGCCCCCGGCGTCATCACGCCCAGGACCAGGGCCGGCAGGAAGAACAGGCCGAAGCCCACGCCTGCGGCCGGCTCGTGCAGGTCGATCCACCCCCATACGGCCGCCAGGGGCAGCACGGAGGACGACAGTGGCATGACCGGGCTGTTCCGGCGGCGGGCGCTCATATCGACCCCACGAACGTCGCCAGGCGGCCGATGGCCCAGAGGATCCAGTTGACTATGGCGCCTACGTCATGGCCCGCCTGGACGGGGTTCTTGGTGATCCAGACGATCACGATGATCCAGAAGATCAGCCAGAGCAGGGTGCGGAGTTCAAAAAACATGGTCATGCTCCATCGGGTTCAGTGAGACGCCGGGACCTGCTCATCGCTGGTCGATCCCGTCTGCGAGGGCGCCCAGCTCGCGGCCGAGCGCCAGGTCGAAATCAGTGACCGCCCCGGACGGGGCGCCCACTCCCAGCAGCTCGGCCGAGCGGTTGCGCAGCACGGTGACGATCGCCGGGAGGGTGACGCAGCCGCGCCTTACCGCGGCCGTCACCTCGCGCTCAGCCGCGAGCTGGGCATGCAGGTCGAGAACCGATTCGGTGAGCTGGGTCACCTGACGGATCAGCACGGCCAGGTCATCCTGGGACGCCGCCCCGTTGATCTCGCCCACGTAGTGGTCATGGACATCGCTGGCTGCGCCCACCTCGTAATGGGCGTGGCTGTGCTCCTCGGTCATGACTCCAGCTCCTGGCCGAGGTAGCGCAGCCCGTAGTTCTGGCCCCGCTTGCACGGGATCCAGTACCCCTTGACGGTGCCCTCGGTGATGACGGCCGTCCTGATCAGGTCGAGCACCTCCGCCATGAACATGGGCCAGCAGCGGGCGAGGTCGTCCTTCAGGCGGAAATACGCCGCGGAGCGCCCGCGCATGGTGTCCAGAATGGTCAGCTCGGCTTGGAAAGGCTCCGGGTCACGCCATGCAGCGGCCTGGTCGTATGCCCAGGCACCTGGCCGGGGGTCGGCCCAGTGCAGCAGGGCACCGTCCTCGCCGAACGGGACCTGGTAGGTAGGACGCTTCGCCATGATTCTCACTTTACAGGGTTTCTTGCTAATGAGCCAATAGGTTCGGGCCGGGCAGTTTCCGCGGTCCCGGCCGCCAGCATGCCGTTCAGCTTGCCCGGCGGGTACTCGCGCCCTTCCATGCCGGTGACGCCGAATGCGTCGAAGGCAGCGAACGGATCCACCTCAGCCGCCAGGCGCCGGGCATCAGGCACGCGCTGATCGGCCTCTTCCTTGGTGTCATACGGGCCGAGCAGCCGGCCCACCCGCGCACTGCGCATGATCGTGACGTAGTACTTCACCTGTGCCTCCTGCTGTGCGGGCAGTTCCCTGGCTGGCGGTGCCTGATCTTCTTCGGCCGCTCCGGGTACAGCCCCCACGAGGTGGAGCGAGCCCAGCACTCGACGCAGTAGCCGTGCTCCTCGGCCTCGGCCGCGAACGCGGTGCAGGTGTCTATGCGCGCCTGGTCGGCGCCCTCCTCGATCGCCCTGGCCAGCCACGCGCGCTGCGTGCCCGCCTCGTCGTGACGCGCCTGCTCCAGGCCTGCCAGGACAGCTTGCTGTTCCACTAGGTTCTCCCTGCTCGCCTGGCCAGGTAGCGGCCCAGCAGCTCGCCGGGCCACTGCCAGGGTGGCTTTTCTCGTGTCTGGCGCGGCGGTACGCCGCCTGCCGCCTGCCGGTGGCCGCACCCGGTGCAGCGCGGCTCGGTCCATTTTGTCCACAGAGGCGCATTGCAGCATGGGCTCATAACCACCACGATGCCAGCCGCCACCCGGGCGCTGGCGCCCCGGCAGCGGCTGGGTGGCTTGCTCATGCCGCGTAGCTCGCGTAGACCGAGTACTGGCCGAAGGCCCAGGTGATGTCGTTCTCCTCGTCGCGCACAGCCGTGGCCCAGGCGCTGATCGCGTCCTGCCACTTCGGGGCCTTGCCCAGGCTAGCCAGCTCCTCGATCGCCGTGGCGACTTCCTCGCGGGCGTGGCCGGCCACTGGCTGGAACTTGTCGCCCAGGGCGCGCATCCCGGCGTAGCGGCGCTCCTGCGGAGTCTCCTTGCGGGGCAGCTCAGCCTTTGCCTCGCGAGCCAGCCGGCTCGTCTCCCTGGCCTGCTCGGCCAGCTCCCTGGCGGCCTGGCGCTCGGCCCTCTCGGCGTCGCGCTGCTCGCGGGTGATCTCGCGCAGCGAGCGGCAGTGCTCGACAGGCGCGTCGGGGAAGCACACCGAGCACAGCCGCGGGCCGAGGTTCTCCGGCTTGATCGCCTCGGCCACCGTCAGCCCGGACAGGTCGGTCGCCCACCCCATCGAGGTGGCCTTGCCGTTGCGGTGGATGGTCGGGCACGAGTTCAGCGAGACGTGGATGTGGCCGTCAGCGTTCAGGCAGGGGAAGTAGCGGGTCCAGCCGTGAGCGCGCCAGGTGGCCTCCATGGCATCGCTCAGGGCGTCCAGCCGGGCGATCTCGTGCAGCAGCTCGGTGTCGCGAGCCAAGGCATCGGAGGGGCGGGCACCGTAGCTCAGGTCCTTCTCATCGCCCTGGGCGACGAGGCGGGCTATGACTTCCATGACCTCGGCCCAGCTCAACTGCCAGACCTGGCTCTTGCCGATCCAGCGCTTGCGGTCCCCGGCCATGCGGTGCATCCGGTCGCGTCCGGCGAAGAGCTTGTCGCGGGTGTCGCTGGCCTGGCAGATGATCGCGTACTGCCTGGCGTCGTGCTCGGCCGGGATGATCTCTGGCATCTGGTGCTCCCTCGCTGTCGTTCCCTTGCAAGACCAACAATAGCAAGAAAAGCTGTATTGAGCAAATCAGCGCGCTGTAATCTCCGAGATCGCACGGTCGAGCGCCCGTTCGCGCTTGGCGTGGTTGCGGCACCAGGAGGAGCAGTAGCGTTCGCGCGGCCCGAGCTGGTCCGTCGCGGGGATGGTGCCTTCGGAGATCATCTTGGAGCGGGTCTCGCGCACAACGTCCAAGTCCTCAAAGCAGTTCCGGCAGTGCCGGTCACACTGGCAGTGGTAGTCGTGGAAGCCGCCGGGTATCCCGTACATCCAGATCGTCTCGGCCATCAGTGCACCGGGTACTTCGGCGAGTTCTTGAGGTAGTAGGTGTGGGCGCCGCTCCTGCTGCGGTAGCGCTGGAGGTTGGCCCGTGCGGCGGTCAGGAACTGCGCCCTGGTGATGTGCAGCACGTCGCAGTAGAACGAGGCGGAATAGCCCTCGAAGAGCGTTACAGCGGCGATCACGCGCTCGGCTATGGTTTGCATCTCAGCAGTTCCAGGACTTGGCCACGGCAACCTCGCCGCGGGCAGTGAGGGCTTCGGCCTCGGCGATGATGTCGCGCATCGTGAAGTCGCGGCCGAAGGTGTGACCCATCTTCTCTTCGGCCTCGGCCCGCTTGACGGCGCCATCGGGGTCGAGCTGCGCGGCCCGGACCAGGGCCTTGCGGCCGGCCAGGACGCAGAACCGGCAGGACAGCCTGGGCATCCCGGCGTCGTACACCCAGTGATGCCGGACCCCGCTGGCCTTGATGTCGGCCCACACCTGGTGCTCGGTGAGGCCGTGAATCGGCAGCCAGTTGTCGCAGTCCTTAACGGTCTCGTTGGTGACGCGCTTGTTCTTCTCGAAGGAGACGAGCTTCGCCCTGGCAGGGCTCTCCTGGGCGCGCATCCCCATGCAGTTCAGGATGCGTACGCGGCGGACGCGGGCCTTGCAACCTTTGGGAAGCATCGCCTTCCACGCGCTGCGCAGCTCGTCGCACAGCATGGTGATCACGGTGCCGATCGGGTCGCGCTTCATGTCAGAAGTGCAGAAGCGGTTTTCGAGGTTTGGCCACTTGCCGTGGTTGATGATGTGCTGGAGGAGCGTGATAGGTGCGTCGTTGTTCTCGCCCTTCTGCACCTTGATGAACCGCACGCCATAGTGCGCGGCGTGCTCCCGGGCCAGCTCCTCGGTGCCCGCCCACTCGTCCTCGGCACCTAGGTCGGCGAAGACGCAGACGATCTTGCGACGGTCTAGTCCAAGGATGTCCACCAGGCGCATGAACAGCCGGAGCATCGTCTGGGAATCCTTGCCGCCGGAAATGTTCAGCACGTACAGGTCGTAGGTGGGCAGCATCAGCAGGTCGAGCCCGGCTAGCGTGGCCGCCGCGAAGATGCTCTCTATCTCAGCGATGAGTTCGAGGTCAATCGCCTGCGCGATGATCTTGTCGGTGATCTTCGGGTAAGTGGTGCTGCTCACTCGCTGCCTCCTGGCTGTCGTTCCTTGCAAGACCTACATTAGCAAGAAAAGCTGTATTCACCAAATCAGAGTGACCAGTAGCCGTAGACGCAGCGGAGGCCGTCGCGCCGGGGATCGGCGATGTCGTAGACCACCCCGTCGATGACCGCCGCGTAGTGGCGGCTCAGTGAGACGATGATGCGCCCGGCAGGCAGCTCATCGGCTCGCAGGTGGACCTTGCATCCCTGGCCGACCAGCATGGTCGGCGTCCAGGTGAAGCCGAGCGATGCCATGTAGTCCTTGAACCACTTGCGACTCACGTTGATCCCGTTGCTGGCGCTGCGGTGCCCGCTGATGCCGTAGCTGCGGCTCGTCTTGCGCTCCCGCGCGCACCCCTCGGCGAGCGCGTCATAGACCTGGGGATAGGGCAGTCCGGTGACGATGGCTATGGCCCGGGTCACGCAGTCGCTGGTGAGGCTTCCCCATCCCGCGGCGCTCCGGCCGCCGTCGTTGTACCTGTACATGATCAGTCCTGGACCCAGCCCTGGTCACGGACGTAGCCCGCCAGCTCGCGCCAGTTCTCGCTGACGGCCGTGAGCACGGCCCGGTCGCCTTCCATCTCGTCGTGGTCGATGTCCCACTGGCCGCGGTCGAGGTGCTCCAGGATCTTTCCCTCGATCAGCGCGTCCAGGGTGGGCGGGTCCAGGGCGTCCAGCTCCCAGGACAGGTCGCCGTACTCGGCGATGTAGTCGTTCGCCCGGCTGTCGGTGACCTTGGCGTAGTTCGGGGGCGGGTTGTACGCCTCCACCTGGTCCATGTTCAGCGCGATGCGGTCGATCTCGACACTCGACCCGAAGGTGTACAGCCGGTCGCCGATGTCGCGGGTCATGTCGATCCCGCTGGGGTCGTGGTCGCCCAGGTGGATGATGAGGCACTTCTTGCCGGTGCGCTCCTGCTTGCGCAGCCGCATGGCGGCTCGCCACATCTCGGACTGGCTGACGTAGCCGCGGCACGAGAAGTACGGCACCAGCCAGCGGTCGGCCGGGCGGGACACCACGTCGGCCAGGCCTCCTTCTCGACCCACACCTCGACATACCACGCCTGGTTGTTCCACAGATGCGTGCGGTACTGCGCGGCGACCGCATCGACGATGGACTCCGGATCGTCCCACATGGCCAGTTGGGCGAGGTTGCGGGTGCGGTCCTCCAGGTGGTTCCAGTCGATCAGGCCAGCCAGCCGGGCATCATTGACGATCGAGCCCAGGCGCTTGTAGCTCTGGATGTTGTTGGTCAGCCAGTCGCGGCTGACGAACTGGTAGTAGAGCTGCCGCAGGGTGAGGTTGTATCCCTGGGCCGCGTAGTCCTCGCAGATCTGGGCGGCGCGCTCGATTACCTCCATCGAGCCGGCCGAGAACCTGGTGTCTGCGTACTTGATCTTCGGCATGATGGTCTCCATTCGGTTCAGTCGAGAGAAGCCACTGTCTCGGCACGCCAGTTAAGGGCGTACTCCAGGCAGTTGTTGCAGTGCTGATGGGTGTGTCCCTCGATCGGGGGCTCATAGCGCGCGTCGAACGACCAGGCGGCCGAGTCCGCGCTCACGAGCATGCGGCCGTACATCGGCAGGCCGGTGCGCTTCACGCCGAATCCGTGCAGCCGCAGGTGCGACAGCTCGGTGACGATCCGCAGGATGCTTGTCGTGTTCGAGCGCCGGCAGATGCTGCCCAGGCCGACCACGGGGAACGTGGTGAGGTCGAAGCCGGCGTCCTTGTACATCTCCTCGTGCCGCAGGTACTCATAGCCTGCCCAGCCCTGGAGCACGGGGATGACCGGGCACGGCCCGTCGCCGACCTGCGGCCACAGCTCCAGGGCCTGGACGTAATTCTCGATGGTGAGGTGCTGGTGGACGTACGTGCTGAACCCGGTGGCCCGCCTGATGTTCTCCTCGCACATGTAGTCCATGGGGGAAGCCCATTTGAGCTGGCCGATCTGGTCCTGGTATCTCGCCACCCGCTCCAGGTACTCCAGCACGGTGAACCGCCAGCCAGGCGGCGAGCCGAAGGTATGCAGGCGCTGCTCGTCCGTGTGCTTGAGCTGCATGAAGCCGCCCGAGTCGAGCGCCCACGGGCCGAGAGCCCTGGGCAGCGTAGCGCGCCCGGACAGGTTCTGGTCAGCCACGAACAGGGGCACGTCCGTCCTCGCGAGGAAGAACGGCTTGTGCGTGGTGAGCATGAACTCGCAGGGCGCGAAGCTGCCCATCTGCCCTCCAGTGCTATCGGTTCCTTGCAATGCCTACATTAGCAAGAAGCCCTGTATTGAGCAAATCAGGGTCCGGCCGCCGTCCAGCCGGTAGCTTGCTGGGATGACAATCGCCACGCCGCTGAGCACGTCATCCCGCTGGATCGTGGACAGGAACGGCAACCGGGTCAAGCTGGCCGGGGCCAACTGGGCCGGAGCCCACGAGGACCTGATGGTGCCCGGCGGCCTCGACCGCCTGAACCGGTCGGCTATCGCCGGGCAGCTTGCGGCGTGGGGCTTCAACTCGGTCAGGTTCCCCTTCGCCGGCTCGACCGTCCAGGACACGGCACCCGTGATCCCCGCGGCCGTGGCCGCGAACCCGGACCTCGTTGGCATGACGCCATGGCAGGTCTACCAGGCCTGCGTAGCTTCGCTGACGGCCGCGGGCATCATGGTGATACCGAACTTCCACCTTCTCTACCGGGGGTGGTGCTGCTCACTTTCCGATACCAATGGCCTGTGGTGGAACAGCAACTGGTCATATTCGACGTTCCTGTCGATATGGCAGCAGGTGGCCACGGCGTTCGCGGGCAACCCGCTGGTCATCGGATTCGATATCAAGAACGAGCCGCGGCAGGCGACGATCAACGGCCAGGTCCTCAACCCGAGCTGGGGCGACGGCAACACCGAGACCGACTTCCGCTGGCTCTACCAGCAGGCCGGCGATGCGATCCTGAAGATCGACCCGGCCGCGCTGATCTTCTGCGAGGGCATCAACAGCTCGGGCAACCTGACCGGAGTGGCCAGCTACCCGGTCCAGCTCAGCTCGCCCGGCCACGTTGTCTACAGCATCCATGACTACCCGCAAGGATGGCCCGCCACTGAGACCCAGGCCGCGTACATCGCGAGCCAGCACAGTAACGCCGGGTACATCACGAACACGGGAGAGCCGTACACCAGCCCGCTATGGGTCGGCGAGTTCGGGGTGGCGAACGACTCTATGGCCGCCATCGGCGCCGGGCCGGTGAGCTACGGCGACGGCCTGGGAGCCGGCCCGGTCAGCCAGTCCTACGGTAACTGGTGGTCGAACTTCCTCGCCTGGGCCTACGAGCGGGCTGACCTCGACTGGTGCTGCTGGCACCTGAGCGGGACGCATGTCCAGGGTACGACCCCCTCGACCAACCAGCTCCAGTACAACCTGGGGGACAGGTGCTGGGACGGGCTCTATGCCCAGGACTGGAGCGGCCCCGCTAATCCCGCGGTGATCGAGGCGCTCCAGGCGATCATGGCGCCGATCTCGGGGCCGGGGGTCAGCTAGGAGCTGGCGACCGCGCCCCTGCGGCGGTCGCCCTCCCGGCCTATGGCACCCATACCTCGGCGTCGCACTCGGTGCTTCCGTCGGCCGCCCGGAACCACGGTGAGTGGTTGATCCAGGTCAGGTCACGGCCGCAGTGCCGGCATACGTAGGTGTCGCGCCAGGCCTTCATTCCGCCTTCGACATCGCGCAGCTCCTGGGCCGAGAAGTGGTTCCAGACCGAGCAGTCGTAGACCAGGTTCTCGCCTATGCGCAGGATGCCGCGCTCCTGGCGGGCACGGATCACGCACAGCTCGATCTCATCAAGTCGGCGCCCTGTCTCCGTCCGCTCGCCGCGCTCACGGGCCAGCCACGGAGTGGGCCTGCCCTCCCAGTTGCCGACCTGGACATAGCGGTAGACCTGACCATCCGAACAAGGCAGTTCGACCACGGCCGGCCCGGTGGCGCTCGTCGAGAGCGTCTCTCCGGTCTCGTCATTGACGAGGCACCAGCGGGTGATGAGCTGCATGGTACTGCCGCCCTCAAGCCGCAGCGTGGCCAGCTTGGCGGTGAATCGCGGCACCTTGCGGAAGAACCCGTACCGGCCCGGTACCAGGACGGCAGGACGGATCAGCCGACGCGACCTGGCCGTGCCCCCGTTCATATCCAGGATCTCGCCGGTCACGGCGATGGCACCGGTAGCCTGGCTGACGGGCTCGCGGCTCACGATCCTGAGACAGTAGGGCCGGTGGTTCCCGATGCGGGGGATGCGCACGATGGCACCCTTACGCACATCCGGATCGTCAGCGAATACGTCCTGGTCGGTGGTGCTCATCTGGTCTTCCGCCTCCTGCTCCGGGGGAAGTCTGCATAGCGGTGGGCTGCCGCGATCGGCGTCACCAGGTCGGCGTCACGCACGCTGTTGTACACGTAGTCGATGCCGCCCCGGTCGATCACCCGGATGTTGATGCCCTCGGCCGACGAGATGACCTCGTAGCAGCCCTTGCACAGCCGCTCGCCCCTGTAGGCGACCAGGCCGTCGAACTGGATGCCCTTGTACTCGTAGGGCTCGCCCGGCCGGTGGCAGTGCATGCACCGCTTGTGGTAGGGCTCGCCGCAGAGCGTGCACTCCAGCTCGTCATCGCGCTTGATGCCCGGCGGCCGGGTGTCGGCGTTCATCAGTTGCCTGCCATCAGCAGCTCGCCGCGGGTGAACCACTCGCGGCCGACGGTGTAGTGGAAGTCCAGCGCGCCCTGGGGCACGCCCTCGGGGAACCCGAGGGTCATCACGCGCACCTGGTCGTCCCTGACCTCGGTTACCACCCGGCTAGAGAACGGGCCGCGCTGGTAGTCCACGTGCACGCACCGGGCGCCCTTGATGCACGGCCGGGCGGCCTGCTCAGCCGCCACGATGCTGCGGCACTTGTTGCAGTACTTGTTCGCGCCCGACCTCTCGGACGGGAGCATCTGGGGCTCCATGACGATGAATGCGTTGCAGCGGGCACAGCCGGTCAGGCAGAGCGTCATCGCGAAGCCTCCTGGATCGCCTTGCGGCGGGTGTTGGAGCGGTCGGGGCGACGGCCGCGGCCGTGCGTGCCAGCCCGGCGGCCGTTGCGGTAAGCCATGATCTCGGCTCCGCGCGAGCTGGCGCTCTTCTTGCGGGTCACAGTTCCACCTCCAGCGGGCGTGCACGGGTTCCGGTGCGCTGGCCCTGGCGGGCGCACAGCGTGGTGCTGCCGGCTACGTGCGACCAGAGCTGCCAGGCCGTCATGTGGATCGGCTCGAAGCACTCGGCGCAGATGCAGCCGTTGAGCAGCGCAGTTACCTTCCCGATGGCCTCGATCAGGGGAACGGGCAGCTCAGGGGCGGAAACGAGCAGGTCCCCGAGGAACTCGGTCACCTGCTCGGCCGTTACGTCGCTCATCGCCAGCTCCCTGCTCTCGATCCCTTACGAGATCCATAATACAGGGTTTCTTGCTAATGGCAAATCAGTGAGGGAGGCGAACCTTGCCGGACACGGACTTGCCGGTGGCGATCGGGCGTACTCCGGGTGCGGCCGTGATCCGCACGTCGCCGGAGACTGACTTGCCGTGGATGAACACTGGCTCTACCGCGTGCACCTGGATGTCGCCGCTGACCGTCTGCGCCTGGACGACGCCGTGAGCGGCACCTAGCTCGATATCGCCGGAGGTGCTGCTGACGGTGGACGGCCCGGTCTCGTCCGCCTCGATGTCCCCGCTGATGGTCATCGCACTGAGCTGGCCGACCTGTCCCTTGCAGCACACGTCAGCGCTCACGGTCTCGGCGATCACCCCGGCGAGCTGGCCGCTGGTATGCACCTGGCCGGCGTCCACCTTGACCTGGACGGCTGACCTGGCGGGCACGCGGAACGTAGCCCGCAGCGGTTCTCCCTTTACGCCGTTGATGAGGTCGGTCACGTCAACACCGTTGATGATGGTCCGGCCCGCCCTGCCGCTGCCGAAGCTGACCGACTGGAAACCGCCGGACTGGATCGTTATGCCCCCGCCGCCGCGGTTGCGGCCATCCCGTGGCCAGCGCAGCGACCAGGTAGGACCGTCATGGGTCTCCTGGATCCGGTCAAGCACCTCCTGGGGACCGGTCAGCTCGGCGGTGGCACGTGCCAGCCCCGCGACGGCCTCCACGGCCAGCTCCAGGTACTCGGCATCGATCTTGAGCCCGATCTCGCCCAGCGGGGCATTGCTGCCGCGCTCGGGCAGCCGCTCGGGTAGTGCCAGCGTCTTGTTCATGTCCCTCGCCTTACTTCGTTCCCTGATGGCCTGTCTGGCGGCTACAATACAGGGTTTATTGCTAACTGACCAGACCCGTGCGGCGGGCCTTCAGTTCCTTGCTGGTCAGGAACCGCCACCAGCCGTCATATCCCTCGGGGATGAGCGGAACGCTGGCGAGCATCGGCTCCAGGATGGTCATGTGCTCAGCCTGGACAGCCGGCACGCTGCCGTCGTGGCTGTAGTAGCTGTCCCCGTCCCAGCGGCCGTCGCAGTGCCCGCCCCAGGGGTCGTGGTCGAATGACGCCAGGAACTCCCTGGCGTCGGCTACAGGCGGGGTGACGATCTCGTGGAGGTAGCCGACGCAGGCCCGCATAACGCCCTTCTTGCGGCGGTACCAGACTGCCCGGATTGTGCACCAGGCTGTGGGGCTTCCGTCGAACCGGTGCTCAAGCGGCCCGAGCTGCAAGCTGGACAGGTCGATGGCGTACTGGTTCTTCCACAGCACGAACTTGTCTTCGCGGATCATCGCTGCTCGATCTCCTCGACCAGGACCTGCACGCGGAAGCGCTTGACGATATCGCCATGCCGTTCCTTGCGGATGCCCAGGTAGAGCGTGTGGTTCGGGTCGTCGGAACGCTCCAGCACGATGTAGTGCTGGCGAGGCATGTGGCTGTCATCCGGCTCAGACCAGCCAGTGCCCCACTGCTGGATCGCGCTCACGGCCTCATCGCGCACGATGTCGCGCAGGTAGTCCGCAGCCTCGTCCAGGTGAGGGATCAGCTCGGCCGAGCGTTCCTCGCGTCCGCTCTGCCGGGCTGCGCGTAGCGCGGCCAGGACATCGGCCGCGGTCTCCGGCTTGATCTCGTCCGGCAGCCACAGCGCATCACCGAGCATTTCGCGGCCGTCAGCCGTCTGGGTGTACTCGGCGATCACGCGCCCCCGCTGGCCTGTTGAAGGGGCGCGCAGGATGTAGTCGCGCATCACTCACCGTCCAGGAAGAACTTGTAGTGGTGGTGGAACTGCTCGGCCAGATCCTGGGCAGCGCCCTGGGCCGTGTTCATGGCCTCTTCGACGTGACCGATCTCCTCGCCGACTGTCTCTTCGAGATCGCCGCTCTCATCTGCATCCGCGAGCGCGCCGCCGATTGCGGAGCCGAGCTTGTCGAGCACATTGGGCAGCGCCTTGATGAAAGCCCACAGCTCCTTGCCGTCGGCGGCTTTCCAGCCATCCAGGTGGGCGCCGATTGCCTCTTCGATCGCTGCTGCCGGGTTTGCCATGGGGGTGCTCCTTACTCGCTGGAGTCCAGGAAGAACCTGTACTCCTGGTGGTAGTCGGATTCGGCTTCCTGGGCTGCGCGCGATGCGGCCAGGAGGCTGCTGCGGATATCGTCGATATGCTCGTTACCGTCCTGGCCTGCCGCGCCGAATACCGCAGAGACAGCCTCGTCCAGGCCGTCAATCAGCACGGGCAGCTCCAGCAGGAATTCGCCACTACCTCTCTCCGTCCAGGCAGGCTGCTGCTGCGATGCCCAGGTGCCTGACCGGCCCCAGGTATCCGAAGCCGTGGCAGCGGAAACAGGCGCAGCTACGTGCGAACCACTGCCCCTCGCCTGTCCCGCGGCACCAGAGGCATCGCCACCGACGCGCGAATAGCCTTTTCATAGTCATCCCTCCTCTCCGTTCAGCCAGAAGTCGTTAGCGCGCTTGAAGTCGTCGCGGGCCTGCTCGGCGGCCTCCTTGGCCTGCTCCACCAGGCGCTCCATCGTGCCCAGCGCCTCGCTCAGGCTCTGCATCTCACCGGGTTTGCCTTCGAGGCGCAGTTCCAGCGCCATGAACGTGCTGGACAGGCCGGCCAGGATCTCAGGGAAGTCCTGAAGGAGTATCCACAGCTCCTTGCCGGTCTCCGGGTCGTACGGGCGGAGCCCGTTGTTGATCAGCTCGATGATCTGCCCTGCTGGGTTCTCTGCCATGGGTGGCGTGTTCCTTTACCTAGTAGCGGTACTGCTGCTGAGAACGGCCTGCTCGATCAGGCTGTCGATCACTCCGAGCTGCCCGCGCATCCAGGCCCGCTGGCTGATGCTCAGCGTTCCCGGGTGCTGCTCCAGCTCGGACCTGGCCTGCTGGAGCTGGGCGAGCGTCGAGGTCGCGTACTTGCCACGGGCATCCTCGGCAGAGGCCCGGTAGTCCTTCTCGTACCGCCTGATCAGCCGTGGGTGGATCTCGCGCACAGTCCCCATCAGTGCCGCCTCCCGGAGCACGAGTGAGCCTCGTCAACCCAGAAGATCACGCCGCAGTCGGAGCACCGCCCGGTGAGGCGCGCACCCGGTTCGGGCTGGTCTTGTGAGCTGCTCATGATCACTCCGCGTGCATTGATTCTTGCTCTATCACCTTAGCAATAAAGCTTGTAATCAACAAGCGGAGCGGAATGGCGGGGAAAGGAAATCAGGCCCCTGCGGTAACGCCAGCAACGTGCTCCAGATAGCGCGCCATAGCCGTCTGGAAGCGCTTCTCTTCCTTGTCCCTGGCCCCGGCCGGTGCGACCACGTACAGCCGCTCGTAACTCGGGAAGCCGGCGCTGCGCCGGGTCGTCCAGGCGCGGCTCACGGCCAGCTCGTCCTTCTCGATCACAGCCCCCTCGGCCGCCGCCAGCTCCTCCAGGTCGCCGAGCATCTCCTGGCGGGTGCCCGCGGCGATCGAGCGCACCGAGCGGTTCCACACGCCCTTGGACGGGTCATCACGGGTCGGCATGGCCACGCGCTGCACCTCGTAGATGCGCCACTCCATGGCGGCCATCGTCTTGCCCCAGGCACGCAGCACCTCGTTGTGCTGACCCGTCCTGCGCAGCAGGTCGAGCAGCGAGCCGTACTTGATCAGGCCCTGGTTCGGGTTGAGCGAGATCGACCGGTACTCCATCACCAGCGCGCTCACCCCGGAGAGCGGCTCGCACGAGTACATGTCCTTGACCCGCTCCTGCCCGGCCTTGTTGGCCAGGGCGAACGGGCAGAATGTGCAGGCGCTCTTGACCCAGGTGGCGCCGGTCATCTTCGTTATGTAGGCCTCGCACGTCGCGCGGTCCCAGTCCCACTCGATCAGCGGATAGCTGCCGGTGCGCTGCGCAGTGTTGTACTTGGCATCACGCACGGCCCGGCCCAGCTCGTTGGCCTCGTAGCCGATCACGTGCAGGAACGGACGGCCGCCGAGGATCGCGGCCAGGAAGTCGTCGATGACCTCGCCCTTGGCCTTGATCGAGCACTTGCGGATCCCGCCCACCTGGGGCACGGTGCCGCTGACCGTCATCTCGTCTTCGAGCTTGTAGCAGCCGTCGATGTACAGCGTCTCGGGCCAGTTGGTGTCGCTCAGCACGATATAGCCGTCATGGGCACGGCTCGGCCCGCGGCGCGCGAGCTGGCTGTAGCGGATGCCGTGCTCGCGCAGCAGGGGCAGGATGTGATCGCGGACGAGCTGGCCGGTCTTGTCCCACTCGTTGCCGGTCATGGCGGTGACCACGAGCAGCTCGCTGAGGGCGCACGGCCGGGTCTGCGGCTCGTGGATCCAGCGCAGCAGGATGGCCGTGCTGTCCACTCCGAGGCCGTATCCCAGGACTACCTTGATCTCGCTCACTCGCGCTCCCTTGCCGTCGATCCCTTGCACTACCGACTATAGCAAGAAAAGCTGTATCGAGCCAATCAGGCAGCAGCCTGGACAGAGGCCTTCTTACGCGCCTTGCGGACGCGCTCGCGCTCGGCCGCCCCGGGGAACTCGATGGCCCAGCGCTCGGCCGAGGTGAGGGCAGCCCGCACGCCGTAGCGGTACCGCTTATTGGACTCCTCCGAGTCGCCGTACCCGCGCTCCTCGTCCATCACGGCCGCGTAGCACTCGGCGAGCACCGGGCAGCTCAGGCACACGGCCTTGGCCCTGGACCTGGCGATCGAGGAGACGTACTCGTAGAACAGCTCGGGGTCCTCGCGCCGGCACGCCGCCAGCTCGCGCCAGTCGGCGGCAGAAGGCTGTGCCACCCTGGCACGCCGCTCCGGCGCGCGTTCCAGCATGACCGTCATCGCGGTGACCTCCTCACGAAGTCCAGGCACCCGCAGCCTGCGATCTCGCACGGGTGCTGCCTGGTGCGCTCCTTGTGCCAGACGCGGGCATGGCCGCACATCCGGCCATCGGCCTGGGCCTGGCACGCGCTCGGGTGATCCGGCACGCGGATACCGCGGCCGAGCAGGTCGAGGATGATTCCCTCGTAGTGCTGGAGCGGGGTGTGGCCGAATGGCACGGTCACCAGCACGGGCCAGCCGGTCAGGCACCGGGCGGGCAGCTCATCCTGGGCCTCGCCGAAGCGTGCCAGCTTCATGTCCACTGTGCGCTTCCTCCCTCCGGCACGGCCCAGGATGAGCCTGATCACACAATACAGGATTTATTGCTATGTGTCACTTCAGCGGGCCAGGCGTGCCATCGCCGGCGCACCACGTGCCAGGCGCGTCTTCGAGCACGTGCATCATGGTGATCTCGGCCGCGCCGAACGAGATGCACGAGCGCAGCTCGGCCTGGGCCTGCTCCGGGGTCATGCCGGGCGGCAGCTTCAGCGTCACCATGTACGCGGCCGAGGTCACCGGGTGATCCTTACCGGCAGGCACGGTACCACGGTGATGTAGACGTACTCCGAGTCCCAGTACAGGCCGACCCAGGCGTCGCGGGGCTCCAGGATCAGCGCGACCCGGCCGCGCTCGCCGAGGATCCTCATAGCGGCCTGGTCAGCAGGTCGTAGATTTCCTCGTGGCCGCGCTTCGCCAGGTCGGCGATCTGGTGGTAGCCGTAACCGCAGCGGTACAGCCCGTGCGTGGCGCGCAGGATGTCCTCGTCTGAGATCCCGTCCTGGTACGGGATTCCCACGTGGTCCAGGACTCCCTCCATCTCGTGGCGGGCGGTGTCGTCGAGCGCGGGGTGGCCGCGCGCCTTGCCGTCCTGGGTGCAGAAGCCGGTGCAGTTCGGGCTGACCTCCGGGTCGTTCACAGCCTGCCTCCCAGCAGCACGTCCTCGGTCACGATCACCAGGCGCCAGGTGTCGGTGGATATCTCGTGCGTGACCTTGACCTCTTGGTCACGTCGCGCATCTCCTCGGGCCACAGGTAGTGCTCGGGGTCGCACCTGATGTGCCGGTACACGGCCGGGTGGATCTCCAGCCGCAGTCCGGGGGGCAGCCTGCGGAGCTGGGGCGGCCCGTAGGTGTCGCTGAGGTACTGCTCGACGCTCGCGATCAGGTCCTTAATGTTCGTGTGCAGGTCACCTCTGGGTGCAGGCAGGTCGCTGCGCGCCTCGTCGCTCAATTTCTCCTCCTGGTCTTGGTCCATATCGTGCCCTGTCCAGCCCAGGAGCAGGTTCAGGCCCCCGTAGAACTCACTGGTCCGGATCAGCCAGATAGCGTGCAGCGGCAGCAGGATCGCGGTCCCGAGTGCTATCAGGAACCACGCCCTGGACAGCATGGCGAGTTCTCGCCTCGTAGGCGCGGATCTCTTCATCGACGGCCTCCAGGTCGGCGAAGTGGCCGTGGTACGCGGCCGGGCGGCGGTGGTCGCTGCTCTCGTACGGACCCCAGTACCTGTGCAGGCCGTACCCGCCGCCGAGCTGGATCCGCCAGCAGCCGCGGTGCCAGGCGACGGTATAGAACTGGATTCTGGAGCTGCCGCGGATAGCCGTCCACCCGGAGGATTCGGGGTATACCTGTGCCTCGCTCATGAGCCCGGCCCGGTGGTCACGTACAGGCCCGAGCCGTCCCCTCGCTCGCACCAGCCTCCGGCTGAACTGGCACCTGGTCGGCTGACGAACTCCAGCCGCCTCCAGCCGCTCGCCTTCAGCACCGCGGACAGGTTCAGCATCACGGGGGAGTACCGCCCCTCGCGGAGAGCCTGGGCGGTATCTACTTCCAGCCCGGCCGAGGTGATGCAGTACCCGCCGATGATGCCGTCAGTGCCGTAGCCGATCTCCAGCCGCCGCCACCGGCTGGAGCGCCATACCTGTGCCAGGGCACGGCCCACCTGCGCATCGGTCATGGGACTTGCCGGTACCTCCCCGTTGACCGTATCGTGCCCAGAACTTAGGTTCTGCGTCATCTGTCCGTTTCCTCCTCCTGATGTCAGGTACGCGCGGCCGTCTAACGCGCGTGGGCCTTGCACTCTTCGCACGGTGGTGCGGGCGGCACCTCGTGGCGCTCCCCGCTGTAGTGAAGGGGCAGCCCGCACGCCGGCTTAGTCCACAGCACGATCCAGTGCGACTCGCCGCCGGACGGCTCGGGGTCACTCCAGCCGGGCGGAGGAGGCTTCTGGGCCAGCTTCTCCCTGAGCACATCGGCGTTGCTCATGCTCGGGCTGTCTCCCTTTGCCAGCGCTTCGCCCACACTCGCAGCGCGTCGTCTCTCGTGGCCGCGATCTTGCAGCCCTCCGGGCACGGCATCGTGCTGCAAAAGGCCTCGTGCGGGCTGGCCCAGCCTGCGCCGCAATCGCAGCCCGGCTGCATAACCACGCCCGTACGGTGGCAGATCGTGCAGCCGAACACGTGCCGCCAGGCTCTCATCAGCATCTTCATGGCCACATCTTAGCAATAAAAGCTGTATTAGGTAACTACTGGACCGGGCGGTACCACGTTGCCGAGGTAGTCCTTGTGCTCATCGCCCGGGTGACCGCGCTCCCGCTCGCACCAGCCGCCAGGCTGCTCGCCGCAGCGCAGCAGTATTCGGTTGCGGCGGAACGCCTCAACGATCGCTGCATCGTCCTGGAACTCCCCCAGGGACTCATCCTCGGTGTCCCAGCCGCGCTCCTGGAGCCCGTCGATCAGTACGGCCAGGACCTCGGTCACCTGTTCATCTGTGCTGCCCAGCTCGCGCATCTTCCGCGCCACAGGGTCGAACACATCGCCACCGCTAGCCCATCCCATGGTGGTCCTCCTCGGGTACTGCGTCCGCATCGGCGGCAATCGCCGCTATGCGCTGGTCCTCGGCAGGGTCCTGCCGCATCTGCGCCATCTTCACCCGGAGGCGCTCCGCTCCGGCCTCGGCATCGAACCCGGTGTCCAGGGGCAGGTCTCCGAGCTGCCGGTACAGCGACCGCATGAAGGCGTCTTCCTCCGGCGTGATCTCGCTCATCACCACAGCCGCTCGATCGTGACGATGATGTCGGGCTGACGCCGGACGAGCGGCTCCAGCCTCCGGCGTGCCTCGGCCGCCATGGCCGTGCAGTGCTCCCAGACCACGCCGTGCTCGACCATCAGGTGCAGCGCGTACTCGGTCTCCAGGTCGTCGAGCGCCTTCTTGAGGTAGTCCATCAGCTCTCTCCCGGCGTATCGCTGAAGATCGCCTCAACCTCGGAGACCAGCTCCGGGTCAGCCTCGACGCCGCCGGTCTTCTCGTGCAGCGCTGTCTTGACCTGCTGGATCAGCTCGGGCGGGATCAGCTCGGCGATACGGCACGCCAGGCACGTACCCGGATCGCGCAGCAGTGCCTCGATAGCCTGCCTGGCCGCGGCTGCCATCTCATGAGCCGCGCGCCACGGCACTCCCCGGGCTACCAGATCGCAGGCCGCTCCGGCCATCCACCAGTCCAGCTCCCGGGCCAGCCTGTCATTGCCCGCCATGTCGCCTCCGCTCGCCTGTCTCGTCGGTCACGATGATGACCCTGGACGGCCCTGTGACGGCCTCCATGGTCGTGGTGATGTCCGGCGCACCGGCAGAGCGCCGGGAGCCTCTCTGGAGCCTGTGCAGCCGCCTGGCGCCGTGCAGGGCGCCCCACGGCGTGCTGTGGTAGTGCACCGCGCAGTGGCCGAGCGTTCCGGCCGACCACGCAGATACCCCGAGCGGCCGGATCTTCAGCCAGCAGCGCACATCGCCGAAGATCTTCCCGTCAGCCTTCGGCATCCCTCGACCCTTCGTCCGGCAGACCCAGGGATCCGGCAGGAGGATTTGCGGCAGGCCCCTCAGACGGGGCGCGCTGCTCGTCCTGCCCGTACGGGAAGTGCGCATCGTCTGAGCTGCACTTCGCCGCATGCTGCTGCCGTATGCGGAACGCGCTGTCGCCGTCGCCCATCAGGTCATAGAAGTCGGCGAGGGACATGGCCTCGTCGCACTCCAGCTTGCCGCCGAACCCCCCGGCCAGGCCCGTGAGCCGGCGCCTCCATACCGCGGCGAAGCGGTAATCGGCGAGGGCGAGACGGGCAGGCGGAGCCCCGGATCCGGTCTCCCCGGCGCGCTCGCGGACCTCCGCCAGGAACCCGGCGGCCCGGTCCAGGTCATCCAGATCACCGTTCTTCTTCACGCCGAGCACCAGCCACTTCACGGCCTGGGCGGCGTGGAAGCCGAATCCGCACTGCGCGGTCAGGTGGCTGAGGAGCTGTTCTTCAGGCGAGGGCGGCACGAGGCGGCTCCTGTTCGTAGATGTGGCGGCACTGCGGGCTCGCGCACTCGTAGCCGTGGACGTGCGGTGCGCTCCCGCCGGGATGCCTATGAGCGTAGAAGCACCCGTCATGGTGGGCGTGCTCGTGCTGGTCAGGATGGAATTCCTCAGAAGGCCACATGCCCAGCAGCACCTCGGTCCCGCCGGACCAGGTGTCGGTGACGTGCGCCGGGTCAGGAGGCAACGGGCTCGCCCTGCTCGTGGAGCGTCACGGCCGCCTGCCACGCCTGGGTGATCCGCTCGCAGCGCCGCCGGAACGTGTCGCCCGGCCCCGGATCGCATGCGTTGCCGTATGACCTGCTGAACATCAGCTCCCACCACCACCCGGACCCGGCCGCGGCGAACTGCCCGAAGTTCGCGCCGGCCAGCCTGGTGGTGAGCGGCTCGTCCTGGGCGCACGTGATCGCGTCGGAGAGGACCTGGATCTTCGAGCGGACCTGATCAGCCATGAACGTTTCCCATCGCGTAGCTCGTCCCCCTGACCGTGCCGTCCGGCCGGTGCTCAAGATCAGCCTCAGCCAGCAGCCAGCCGAACTCGGCCAGCCAGTCGCGCATCTTCTCGAACTCCTCCAGGTCCCAGGCCCGCATGGCAGCAGCAGCCCCGCGGATGCCGGGCGTGGCCGCGGTCACCGTAGCCCGGCGCTGCATGCGGCGTTCGCGGACGGCATCGCGGCGCTCCTGGTGCACTGCCGTCGGCATGACCTCGCCCTCGTGGTGCAGGCGCTTCCCGCTCAGGTCCGGCCAGGAGTCGTAGGTGTGGTTGTCCGTCGTGTAGAGGCATCGGTGCCCGGCGCCCTGGCCGCACTTCGGGCAGTCCACGGCCAGGGCGTCCTCGACGCTGACGGGGCCGATGTCAGGCGGGTACCACCTCACCTGGCCAGCGCCTTGCGCTCGTTCTCGCGGTAGGCATCCCACATGGTCAGCTCGCCATCGACCTTCATCCACGGCAGCATGATCTCAGCCAGCTCGGCCAGGCCCGCCTCGATCAGCGCGAGCTGGGCCTCGATCCAGACCTTCATCACGCGCCAGGCGACCCGCCGGGCATGCTCGGGCTGGGTGTGGCGCCGCTCGACCAGGCGCTTGCCGTAGGCCGCCTGGAGCGCCTTCTGCGTGCCCAGGACATTGACTGGCAGCGTGAACTGGCGCTCGCCGTACGGTGTCTCGATCACGAAGCTGAGCCCGTCCGGCTGGCGCTCTTTGGTGTACTGGATCGCCACGGCGCTTGCCCCGTGCTTAGCCAGGATCGCGAGGCACTCGGCCGCGGTCGTGCCCGGGTCGATCGTCGTGGTGTAGTTCAGCGGTCCCTTGCTAGCGCCCATCCTTGTCCTCATCCAGCAGTCCGGCCGCCCCGAGCAGCCGGCGCACGTTCTTCACCGTCAGCTCCTGGCCGGTCATGCGCAGCGCCAGGCAGGCGTAGGCCGTGCGCATCCCGCCCGGGACCGCCGCGCCGTGCTCATCCAGGAACGCCTCGCGCTCGCCCAGGAACAGGTCGCGCTGGTACGCCTCGTCGAGGATGTCGGTGATCTCGGCGCTGCCGGGGTAGGCGTAGTCGTCCATGAGCGCTTCGCGCTCGCTGCCGATCAGCGCCGCCGCCACGACTCTCAGCTCATTGACCTTAGCTATGTCGTCCACCTCCTTCGGCCGCACCGCGGTGACCCGCCAGGCATCCGCCCAAGGCGTGTCGGTGCCGTCCTCATAGTCCTGGGCGATCTGCTGGCCCTGCTCGTGGCCGCTGACCTCGATCGTGGTAGTCACGGCCTCGCGCAGGTCCTCCAGGTGCGTCGGCCGTGCTGCCCTCCACCGGCACAGCAGGATGCGGCCGTCGCGCGACCTGGTGATCATGTAGGTATGGGCCTTGGTATAGCCCATCAGCGCGGTGACCGCGCGCATCGGCGGTGTGGTGTGGCTCCTCCAGTCGATCGCGGTCACGGTGCAGACCCTTCCAGCAGCGTCATCAGCTTCCGGGTCGGCCGCCACGGGGCGCCTTGCTGCGGGTCGTCAGACTCGACGAGCCCGCGGTTCCTGTCGAACACGAGCCACCTGGCGATCGTCTCCTCCGACGTAACGGACATGCCGTGCATGGCCATGGTCTCCTGGATCACCTTGACGGTTAGCCCCTCTGGCGGCCCGCTGGAGACGATCTCGCGGATGAGCTTCCGGGTCTGCTCACCAGGCCCTCCGTCGAGCGGGCTCGCCGTGCGAGTCTCGGGCGACGACTCGGAGATGTAGTCGCGCCAGGGCACGAACGTGCCCTCGCGCCAGAACCCCCACTCAGCACGCCTCGGGCCGGTGAGGACCAGTGTCCACAGCGGGCCGTCGATCCTCTCGATGATGTGCGCGGCTCTGCGGCTTGTCCGGCCGAGCGACCAGCGCATCCGGTGGCGCAGTACGGACTCGCCCGGCTTGCGCTTGTCCGGCCACGCGCGCTCGCGGTAGTAGCCCGCCAGGATGACCGAGGCGAATGCCCACGGGTGATCGTGCGGGTCGCGGTCGATGTCCGGCCGGTGGATGTGGTGCAGGTAGATCCCGAACCACGGCGTCTGGACGATGCGCAGCCGGTCGAGGTACGGGTCGCCGTCAGCGCCGATGTCAAGCCCTTCGAGGAACGCCCATCGCATCGAGTCGCCTGGTCGGCCGCCCTGGATCTTCTCGGTCATGTCCTGTCCTTTCTGCATATGTCGCACCTGCGTCGCAGGTCGTCTACGTAGCCCTGGCGGCAGAACACGCACAGGTGGCGGCCCTGGTCATCCACCGGGGGCAGCGGCGCCGGGTGCAGCTTGCGGTACTCGGCCATCGCATCCTGGGCCTCCTCGACCGCCCGGCCCAGCTCGGCGAACTCATCCGCGGTGAACCCGGCCTTGCCGTTCATCGACATGACGACGCTGCCGTCCTCGTGGACGATGAGCAGCACCTGGGCCTGCTGGAAGCGGTCGCCCGTGGTCTTGCGGACCTCGACCCTGAGCCGGGCACCGCGCTGGCCGCAGGCCTTCGCCTTCCAGCGTCGGCGCCACTCCTCGTCCATGTTCGGCGAGTAGTTGCCGGGCGGGCAGTCGTCGGACTGGTACGCGGCCCATTCGTGGTAGGGCTCGGCTTTCGGGGGCTTCTCCCAGCACAGCACGGCGTCGGCCATCAGGTTCTCCGGTACGGCTTATGCGGGATGACCACGCCCAGCGCGCGGCAGCGGTCGCAGTTCCCGTCCTCGGCGGCGTACAAGCTCCTGCTCACCATCCGGATGCCATCGACGTGCTCGTCCTCCGGCGCCGGGTTCTCGTGGTAGTGGATGCCGTACGGTGAGCAGACGGGCATATCGCGGCGGGGAGCCGAGGCAGCCCGCAGGTCGCGGGCGAGCTGGTCCCAGCCGGCGCTGAACTCGGCCATCGTCACCCCGGTGAAGAGCGGATCCGGGCGCAGCTCCAGCATCATCAGGGGCCGCGGCTCCGGCCATATCCTGCGGTCAGCCGCTCGCTCCCGGTTGGCCTCGCACGCACGGCGGATGGCGATGTGCACGCTCAGGCACAGGTTCCACAGCGCGCCCAGCGCCAGCACGCTCGATATATCCGCCAGCCATCCTGGTACCGGGTGCATGCTGAGGCAGACGATCATGAGCACGGTCGCCAGGCCGAACATCCTGAGCGCGGCGGCCGTGAGGGTCCTCACAGCACGATCTCCGGCTCGAAGTGCGGCACCCGGCTGATCTCGTGCAGGGTGAGCCCGCAGACAGCCAGGCCGTCGCGGAACGAGGCGAACTGGTGGTGCGCGAAGGTCATCACCACGCGGGTGGCCATAACCGGGAACAGCTCCTGGATGCTGGACGGAGCCTGGGATCCGGCGTGCACGGTGAACTCGTAGTCCCACTCCCTGATCGCCGAGCGCAGCGCCTCGCCCGCGCCCGCCCGGTCAGTGTCCGGTATCAGGCGGTAGCAGGTTGCCATGCTGTTCGTTCCCTGGGTGACCGGCTCGGCCAGCCCCGCCGAGCGGAGATCGGCGATCCAGAGGGCGACCGTGTTCCGGCTGACGTTGTGCCCGCGGTGCGTCACGTGCGCCAGGAGATGATCTATGTCGGAACCTTCCGGCCCGCTGGCCCGGATGTAGTCGGTAACCGCCTGGCGCGCGTCCCGGAGCGCCTGCGGGTTGCGCTCGGCCAGGGCCACCTCGGCAAGCCATGCCGGCTGCACCATCCGCTTCACGTCGTTGTCACTGGCCGCCAGGTGCTCCAGCAGCGCCCACTCCATCGCCTCGCGCTGGCGCCCGGCAGTCCACCGGGCGATCTGCTCCTGGGTCACGGTCAGGCCAGCCAGCAGCAGTGCGGTCTCGACGTTCTCGGGGGACAGGTCCTCGTCGGGGATCTGACTGGTCATCGTGGCCTCCTCAGCCATCGCCAGCGCTGGTAGCGCGGGCACTTCTCGGGGCCGCACGGGCCACAGTAGGTTCCGCTGCTGAAGTGGTCGTGGACGGCCCGCAGGCACCCGCAGCGGGCGCAGCGCCTTATCCGGGCCGTCCTGGTCATCCGGCTGCCCAGGTCTGGTCCTGCTGCGTGGCGAGGCGCCACATCTCCTGCTGGAGCGCGGTGATCTCCTCGTGCAGCGACAGGATGCGGCTGTAGACGCGCGCCGAGCGCCGGAACCCCCACCACGGGACCGACCCGGCCTCGGCGACCGCGGCCGACAGGTCGCTGATCAGGTACCGGACGTGCTGCATGTCCGTCGCCATCAGCTCAGCCGCATGCATGGCGGCCATGCTGGTCTTTCCCCTGCCCGGCTGGCCGATGGTGATCTCCGGCCACTCCGTGATCTCCGGCTGCTCAGCGCTCATATGATGCCTGCTCCATCTCTATCTGCGCGAGGTACGCGCACTGGTTCTCCTGGATCGTCTCCCAGACCCGCATGACGCGGGGAGCGACGATCCCGGTCTGCTTCCACTCCTCGTACTCGCGCTGGCTCATGCCGAGCCAGTCGATCCGGGTGCACAGGCAGGTCCAGTCCGGCGCGTGATCCTTCAGGTGGCGCTCGTAGTCAGCCTCGCGCTCCGCGATGAACGCGGAATCACGCTCCTGGCCGGCCTTTATGTCGGCGTTGCCCTGCTCGTCGTAGCGGTGGTCCCACACGGCATCCTCGACGCTGCGCCGGAGCGCGCCGCCGGTCCTGCTCTGCCAGGCGCCGCACGAGCACATAGCCTCGTAGCCCATGCCGGCGTAGGTGCGGCCGGACTGGACAGGCTCCAGCTCGCCGTAGGGGCCGCTGTAGACGTACCAGCGCACCCGGTGAGCCCTCATGGTGTCCGGGCGGATCATGTACTGGAGCGGGTGGCGGCTGCTCACAGGACGACCTCGACCGTGTTGACTGCGCGGCCCGTGAAGTGATCCTCGCCGCTGCGCGGGCGGGAGTAGATACTGAATATGACCTGCTTGACCTGCCCGGCGATGCTGTGGGAGAGGCCATAGACCTCGCTGGTCCCATAGTCTTCGGGATCCGGGTGGTAGATAAAGTCGCCCTGGCGCGGGATCGGGCCGTCGTAGCTCTCGACCCGTGCAACGATCCTGTTCTCCTGGGTGACGATTAGCGTGATCATCAGTTACCTCAGCTCGACGGTGACGGTGTAGCGGGCGTCATCCCAGTCCTGGACGTTGCCGATGAACTGGCCGCCGTCGGCGGAGGTCAGGCTCACGCCGGTCTCGGCGTCGATGTCCTGGAGCAGCTCCCACGAGCGAGCGGTCGGCGGAAGCCGGACGGTGATGCCGTCCTCGTCCGCCCTGATCTCCGCCGTGGTCATCTCCGTGCTGAGTTCGATGTGCATCGCGGCCTCCTGATCGATTGCCTTGCAAGAACCACGATACAGGGTTTCTTGCTAATCGTCTACCGGAGAGAACAGCCTCATGATGTCCGCTGTGCCCGCGGCCTTCGGGTCGAACCCGAACAGCCACGCGGCATCGCCCCAGTCGGCCAGGAGCTGCGCCGGCAGGTCCTCTTCCGTGACCGGCAGCCCCGAGGCGTCGAATTCCGGCCACGGCAGCAGGGCCTCGTTGGTGCCGGTGACCGCCGCCTCGTCCTCCCACGTGCCGCAAGCCGCCGTCCAGGTAACCGGATCCGACCGGAGCACGTTCACCTGGGCGCCGCACGCCTGGAGATACGCTGCCCGCCTGTAGGCGCCGGAGGACGACAGGAACACCCGCTCGCGCGGCCACCTGAATCCCGGGCGCCGCAGGCCGAGCCGCGGCTTCCAGCCAGCCGGGCGCCACCCCCGCCGGCTCGATCCCTCCGGGTAGGCGATCTCCAGGCACCAGACATGGGCCACCCGGCCCGTGCCGGGAACGAACCGGGCGGCGTAATCGGTCACGCTGCTCATGACTAGCCGAGGTCTTCCTCGTCGTCGTCATCGGGCAGGTTGTACTGGATGTCCGCCATGGCGATCAGCCGGTCGGCCACCTCCATGCGGGCAGCCCGCACCTTGTCGTTCTGCTCGCCGGCGCCATCGGCGGCAGCGGCCTGGTCGATGCCCTTGATCACCTTCGCGAGCTGGCTCCAGGCCAGGCCCAGGAAGTCCGGGGGCTCCTGCGGGGGCACCGGCCCGCGCGCCGCGCCTGGCTGGCCCTGCGGGCCGTAACCCGGCTGCGGGTAGCCCTGCCGGTAGCCCGGCTGCTGTCCTCGTCCGTCGTTGCTCATCGTCGTTCCTCTCGTCGCCGCTCACGCGGCTAGCCGGTCCCTACTGTATATAACCTTGCTTGCTATTCCTGATTCCGACTCCGTTAGAATACGGGGGTCAGAAGAGAACGTCGCCGTGCGGGAGGGCGTCGCGTGCCAGCAGCGGAGCCGGGGCGCGCATCGCCCTGGTGGCCACCCACATCGTGGCGCCGGTCTCGGCATCGATCACGGTTACCGCTTCGGAACTGGCGATCCGCATGGCCTCGTCCAAGTGGAAATCGGCTCTGTGGGTCACCGGGTGCGCGTACGGCGCCTGCGTGTCGGTCCACATCAGGTGGTAGACCCGCATGTTGGGGTGGTCTTCGTCCGTTACTGTCATGGCTGTTCCTCCTTGACCTGCATTCCGTTGGCCAGCCGGCGGTAGGTCCGCTGGCTGTTGACCCGCATCTTGCGGGCGACCGCCAGCGCGGCGTCGAAGCCGAGCATGTCGGTCAGGCTGAGCATGAAGATGAGCACGTCGCCGATCTCGCCCTCCACGTCGCCGGTCACCACGAGGACGGCCGGGGGCCGCCGCAGGCGCAGCGCGATCAGGATCCGGGCGAGCCTGCCCGGCCGCGGTGAGCGGCTCCGGCGCCAGGCATTGTGCAGCTCGCCCAGCTCCTCCAGCAGCAGCCCGAACTCGGACTCGATGTCGGTGACGTTGAAGCCCATCCGGCGCTTGTGCGCCATGATCTCCTGCTGGGCCGCGGCAAAGGTGATCAGCTCGTCGTATGGTGTCATCGCGCTCTCCTGTCCAGCGCGAGCAGCCACTCGCGCGCCTGATCGATGTGGGCCTCCTGGAGGCCCTCGTACTCGCTTGTCAGGATCACCAGGTGCGGCTGGCCGCCTGCCAGGTCCGCGGCGTCCTGGACGTTCTCTTCCTCGTCGTCGAACCAGGCGAACGGACGGCCCCCGGTGAACGGCACGATGCCCGCGGACTTGCACACGCGGTCCCCGTCCTCGGTGAGGTAGCTCCCGGCCGGGCTGACCGGCATGACGGGCAGGCCGAGCGCGGGCGCTGCCCACACGGCCGCCCACTCCTCGCGCATCGTGCCCCAGGCCAGCTCGGCTCCGGTTTCCAGGGCGAGCCGCTGCAACGACACGAGCACCGCGGGGTTCCAGAAGATCACCTCGCCCCACGGCCCGAACCGGCGCTGCCGCCAGCCGTGGTGATAGCACATGTGCCTCCGCCGCTTCGCGCTCGCGGTTACGCTCACCACGCCGTCGAAGTCGAGCAGCAGCCACGGCCGCGCTGAGCCCAGAGTCTGTCCGGGGCACTCAGGTGCCCTGCCGGGGTGCCAGGTATCTTCCGGGCCGAGGCGCCAGTCCCAGTGCCGGCCGGTGCCGACGCCGTACGTCTTCTGCTCCATGGGACAGCGCCTGCACGCGCGGTTCCTGGCAGCGTAAGGATCGCTGCCGAGGTAGTCCCAGGAATGCCGCATGCCATTAACGATAGCAATAAAGCCTGTATTCGGCAATCTTCTTGCCAGCCCCACTGCCGCGCGTCCCTCCGGCCCGGATGCGGCCGGACGGCAACCCGCCCGGCCGCGGCCAGGTTCGCGAGGATCGAGGTGATGACGTTCGTCCTGCCGTAGTGGCAGGCACCGTGCGACTGCGGGACCGGCTCGCCGAGGCGATCCCGAATCACCCGGGCCAGCTCGACCACCGTGAACCAGCTCTGCGGGTACGCGCGCAGGTGGGACTCGATCATCCCCTCCAGCTCAGCCCGACGGCGCCGCTTGGCACACGGGCCGCCCAGGCGGACCCGTCCGTCGGCGAGGTCGCCTTTCATGCCCCGGGGAGATGGTCCACGTAGGCGGCCTTAGTCCGCCAGGACCGGTTGCAGCCAGGCGCGTTGCAGCTCACATGGGAGTAGTCCGAGGGCTGCCAGCGGTAGCCGTTGAAGGCGCTCGCGTTGCCTTTGCGCTGCACGACCACCCAGTGCTCGCGGTGCTCGCGCTGGCACAGCCTGTGCGCTGCGGCCTCGACCGGGGTCATCGCGTACGGGTGATCGTCCCACATGGCTACTGGTCCTGCTCTCCGGCGATTATGAAGGCGTAGTGCACTCCGGCGTCATCGACGAACTTCCCCGGGTCGCAGGGCTCGTCGGTCGATGAGCGGAGATTGGCGTGCTGCCGGGACATGGCCCGCATGCGCCACCGGAGGTCATCCGGGTCCTCGGCCTCCTCGGCCCATTCCAGCAGCGGCAGCGCCGCGGCGCCCACGGCCACCGGGTCGGCCCGCTGCTCGCGGGTGACCAGGTTGGCCGCGTACATCAGGATGGTGCTCCGGTTCTCGGCTCCGATCAGCACGCTCACATCGAGTTCCCTCCGGGCTCTTCATGAATCCCGCGGCCGGGGCGGACGCGCACGTCCACCTGCACAGGATCGTCGGAGTGGTACGCAAGCGTCCGATCGCCGAGCAGGATCTGGGGCGGGCTGGTGACTTCCCAGGCCGTGCCGCGGTAGACGATCACGTCGCCCTGCCTCGGGATGAACGGCACGGGGATCCCGAAGGCCACGTTCCGGTCTTCCTCGTCGGCCAGCGACAGGTGAGCGACTACTGCTGCCATCACTTCTCCTCCTCGGTGGTCAGCAGGGTGAACTCCTTGACCCCGGCGGGCCGGAACAGGCGCCAGCCCTCGCCGCGTATCACATAGGCGCACGGCACTTCGCAGTGCCCGAGCAGCAGGCCTTCTGTCGCTGGTCCGTGCGAGTCGATCCAGGCCTGGGCGTCGGCGACGCTGACGGGCCTCAAGGTCACGGTGGCCATCAGCCTGCTCCCTGGCTTGCCATCTGGTACTCGGGCAGCGGGATGCCGGGCTTGGCCTCGAACGCCCGCAGGTTCTCCTCGGCCGCCTCGTACTCCCGCTCGGCGTCGCGCAGGATGCGCACCGCGTCGATCCTGGCCTGGGCATAGGCCGCTGTCGCGGCCTCAAAGCGGTCACGCGCGGCTTCGTACGGATTGACCTCCCGCGTCTCCGCGAGGAGGGCCTGGGCCTCGTCAGCCGTCTTGAAGACGGCCGGGACCTTCAGCTCCTCGCCATCGTGCGGGTCGAACTCGAAGTCGCAGGAGCCAACCCAGCAGCAGTACGCATCGTCGGGGTTGATGACCAGGATGTGCTCATGGTCCTTCACAGTGACTCCTCGGAGTTCTTGGCGGCCTTGAAAGCCTTCAGCAGGTTGTCGCCGGACATCCAGTGCCCGTAGACCGAGTTGAAATACCAGGCCGAGGTGATGTGCTCCAGCGGGCAGCCCAGCTCGGTGACTGCATCGATCGCGTTGTCGAGGCCGCCGGCCTCCAGCTCGTGCTGCATGCCGTCGGCAGTCGTGATCCGGAACTCCATCAGCTCTCCCTGGCCTCGTGCAGCTCGCACCGGCCTGGCCCGCCGCACCCGCCCGGGTGACGGGCCAGGTGCACCGCTGTGCCAGCGGCCAGCCAGTCGTCGCCGGCGGCCAGATCGGGCCTGGCTTCCAGCCAGTAGCCGCGTGCGATGGCGATACCGGCATCTTCCGGACGCCCGGACCACGGCACGGCGTAGCCCCACTGCCCGATGTGGCGCAGCCAGCTATCCCGCACCGACTGGTAAGCGCGCTCGGTGTGGTCGTAGCCGAGTGAGCTGATCCGTTCGATGGGCACGCCGTGCGCCAGGCACAGCGCCGCCCTGGCATCCGCGCGGGATGTCTCCCAGTCCGGGCCTTTCACGGCGCACACGTGCATCAGCCGGATCGCGGCGGCCATGGTCATCTTCATCCTTCGCCGCCGTCGCGGCAGATGCGGCGGCCGGCCTGGCGGGTGCGGCGGGTCACGCGGTTGCGGATCTCACGGCGCTCGCCGGGGCGGTAACGGCCGCGGCGGCTGGCGCGGGTGGCCAGGGCGTCCTTCTCGTCACCGGAGATCATCGGGGTGGTGCTGCGCATCTCGGCCTCCTCGTCGCTTCCTTGCAAAATCCATCTTAGCAAGAAAACCTGTATTGATGCAACTCCCGTCTGCCCCCGGAAGGATCAGGAAGGGGGACAAGTTGTTGAGCGAGGATCCCGACAGGCCCGGCATGATTCCTCCGTGGTGGACGGACCCCACCAAGAACGTCGAGACGCTGGTCGAGGCCTCCACCCAGAGACAGGATGACCTGCGGGAGGCCGGGATCAGCGCGCTGCGCCGGGAGATGGAGCTGCGTGCCGACTACGAGGACAAGCTGCGCAGTGCCGAGTCAGCCCGGATCGACGCGATCCGGTCGGTGGACGTGGGGAACGTCGCCGCTGCCGCCCAGGTGGCGGAGACCCGCGCGAACACGCTGGCCCAGCAGGTCATCACGACCGCAGACGCCTTCCGGTCGGCCATGGCCGCGGCCCTGGAGCCGATCCAGAAATCGATCGAGGACCTGCGGCGGGCGCAGTACGAGGCCCAGGGCCAGAAGAGCCAGGTAAGCGACACCAGGCTGAACATGAACGTCATCATCGGCATGGCCGCGCTGGTGCTCAGCTCGATCGTCGTGGCCATCGCGCTGTACGCGGCCTTCCACAAGTAGCACCGCAGAAGGATTAGGAGGCGGCATGCACACGGCACCAGCGGGCCTGGGGACGCGCACAGCGCACGACCCGGGCGACCCCCTGATCACCTCTCACTGCCCGTTCTGCGGCTCCGGCCAGGTCGTCGGGCGCTCAGACGGGACTATCTCGTGTGACTTCTGCGGCCAGAACTACATCGTCAGGGTCCAGCCTGCGTTCCCCGGCATGCCCCAGATGCCGAACGGGCCGGGTGCGCCCTCGGACATCGGTCCTGACGGCGGACTGGTTGATCCGGGCATGATCGGCCCAGACGGGATGCCTATGGACGAAGGCGGCATTCCGGGTGATGATGAGGGCGAGGACCCGGGACTCGCTGGCCCCGATGAAGGAGATCCTCTGGACGAAGGCGGAGGCGACGATAACGCGCCTCCGCCTTCGGGACCGCCTTCAGATGATGGCGATAGCAAGAAAGATTCTAAGCCATCATCCAAGGACAAAAGCAAGAAGTCCGGTAAGCCGCCATTCAAGAAGAAGTCGATCCGCACCTATCACGGCATCGGAGGCCAGGTCCTGACCGAGGACCAGTTCACCCGGCACATCGCGGTCGCCCTGTCCGGCGGCGACCCCCGGGTCCTGGCGGCCGTCCGCGCGGACGCCAGCCGGTGAGCGGCAAGTCCACTTCGACCGGCCTGCCGCCCGGCCTGCGGGTGCGCGGCGACATCGGCGACCGCGTGATCCGCAACGCCATGGAGATCCCGGTGCTCGCCGAGGTGACGGACGGGGTGTGGATGCCGCTGATGCCCTGCTCGACCTGGGAGCAGTGGCGCCAGCTCGCCCAGGCCATCCTGGATACGCCGATGCCGGAGCTGGAGTAAGTACGCCCGTGTACGGTTACTGCCGCGATGATGACGTATTCATCGGCTTCGGTGCTGCCGGAGTGATCCGCCCGCCCGAGGAGCACGCCGGAGATCCAGCGTGGCTCGCTGACCACTGCTGGGTTTGCCTGCGGTCCAGGGCCGAGATCCAGGCAGCCTCGGCCGTATGATCAGCGGGTGAGCAGTCCGCTGAAGCTCTGCATCGCCACGCTGGCAAAGGACGAGCCGCGCGGGTTCGACAGCGCCATCATCAGCGTTCCCCGGCGCTGGTACCTCACCGTCGGCGACGAGCTGTGCTTCGTCGCCCAGCTCGCCGGGCGCGACCTCCGCGGACTGTCGGAGCGGCTTGCCGCAGGCATCGGCGAGCGGCTGCATCATGCTGAATGGACGATCACCAGCAGCCCGGAAGACGTACGCACGCTCGGCCTGATGCACGACTGCACTTCATGCCGGGCCGGGGTGGACCAGGCGCTCGCGCTCCTTTCCGAGCATCCTGACACAGAGGTTGCCGTCGGTCAGCTCTGGTGGGCGTGATGGACCCGATCGGCCGGTTCATCGCCACGCTGCACAACCTCATCGGCCACGACAAGGCCGCGGCTTATCTCGGCCAGCCCGCCGGCGATAAGCGCGACTGCGTGATCTGCCGCTACGAGAACCGCCCCGCCGACGCGAACCGCGCTGCCGTCATCGCGGCGCTCGCTCCTCCGGCCGCCCCGCAGAAGTAATAGAGGGCAGGGCGCCCTCCGAGGAGGGCGCAGCCGGTGAGGATCGCCTACAGGGCCGGGGAAGGCGCCGCGCGCACCGCGAGCATGCAGCAGCTCTCGCGCGGGTTCGCCTTCGGGGCCAAGGGCCTGCGTGACGACCAGATGACCGATGAGGTCCGGGAGGCTCGCAAGAACCGGCGCGTCAACGCCCGACAGGGGATGCTCGCGCGGCGTACCGCCCTGGCCGGCGGGGCCTCGGCCGGGTTCTCGGACATCCAGTTCGCGACTGGCAGGCCGCGTGACCCGCTGTTCTACTGGCGTCAGAACAACTTGCCGTATGACTTCAGCCAGAACGAGGAGCTATCGAAGGTCCGGGCGTTCTGCCGCCTGCTGTACCAGACCGACCCCATCGTCGGTAGCTGCGTCGATATCTTCTCCAAGTTCCCGGTCATCGGCGCCCACCTGGAGTGCAAGGACCAGCGGCTCACCGAGTTCTACGAGGGCCTTTTCTTCGACGAGGACGGCCTCGACTACGAGGAGTTCCTCGTGGACATGGGCCGCGAGTACTACACCTCCGGCGAGGCGTGGCCTTTCGCGACGTTCAACGAGGACCTGGGGATCTGGGACGACGAGGAACTGCTGAACCCGGACGACATCAAGGTCGAGCGCTCCCCGTTCCTCAAGGAGCCGCGCTACTTCATCCGGCTGCCCTGGACCATCCGGCAGATCCTGACCACCCGGCAGCCCGCCTGGGAGTACAACAAGCTGATCCAGGAATACCCGGAGCTGGCCGCCTACACGGCCGAGAACGCGTTCATGCCGGTCAGCAACATCCTCCTCAAGCAGCTCAGGTTCAAAGGTGACACATTCAACCTCCGTGGCCTGCCCCTTCTCACACGTGCCATGCGGTCAATGCTCCAGCAGGAGATGCTCAACACCGCGCTCGACTCGATTGCAGACCGGCTCTACACCCCCCTCATCCTCTGCAAGCTCGGAGCCTCAGCCACAGACCTCGGCACTTCCGTACCCTGGATTCCCACCGACGATGACCTGGAGAACTTCGAGCTTGCCCTCGACGCTGCTCTGGCAGGCGACTTCCGAGCCCTGATCCACAACTTCGCGGTCGATATCCAGCCGGTGTTCGGCCGCGAGAACATGCCCGACCTCACCCCCGACTTCGAGCGGATCGAGGACCGGGTGCTCCAGGTGTTCGGGCTGAGCCGCACGTTCCTGATGGGCGCCCAGGAGGGCCAGACGTACGCGGCCGACGCGCTCAACAAGCAGCTCGTCGAGCAGCTCATGACCCAGTACCAGAAGTACCTCAAGAAGCACTTCCGCCAGCGCGCCATGGTCGTCGCCGAGGCCCAGGAGCACTACGACTACGAGGAGCGCAACGGGCGCCGGTTCGTGGTCATGGAAGAAGTCCTGGAGGTAGACGAGGAAACCGGCGAACGGCGGATCACCGAGCAGCCCAAGCTGCTGGTACCCGAGCTGGGCTTCGCGGTGCTCAACTTCCGGGACGAGGACACCACCAGGCAGTTCACCGAGGCGCTGCGCGCATCCGGCATTCCTATCTCGGCCCGCACCCGGACCCGCGGGCTCGGCATGGACCTGGACGAGGAGCGCGAGCGGTCCCAGGACGAGGCCATCGCCGACATCATCGCCCAGGCCCGGACCAGGCGCCAGGCGTTCATCGAGCTGCGCAACGAGGGCCTGCCGATCCCGGCCGACCTCATGGCCGACTTCGCGCCGTTCGCCCAGCAGGAAGGCGTGCCCCCCGCGCTCGCCGCCGAACAGGTCATGATCGACCGGATGGGCATCCAGCCCGAGTCGCTGCCCGACCTCGCCCCGACACCCGAGGACATGGCCCAGGGCGAGATGGCAGACGAGGAGATGGGCAACGCCCCGCCCGAGGGCGAAGGACCAGAGCCCGGCGAAGGCGGGATCGAGGACGACCCGCAGCGCCCGCCCGAGTCCGACCAGGAGCGTGATCAGATGCCCAAGGCTGCCCGCAAGCGCAGCATGCCCAGGCAGGGCGCGCTGTTCCGGCGCACCGGGCGGGTCCGCCAGATGGCCGCGCTCGCCCGTGCCGTGGACGAGTCGGGCGAGGATGCCGAGCGCGCCCGGCGGATCGCCGCCGCTGCCGGAGAGGGGCAGGACGAGCAGGACCTGGCCGGGTTCATCCTCGAAGCGCACCTGCCCGAGTCCGAGGACCAGGCCCGCCGCGGCGACGCCTGGTACTCCGGGCCGAGCCTGCGGGCTTACCAGGCTCCTGCTCACGTCGGGATCCGGTCACGCCTGGGCGTCACCGAGGAAGACAGCGACCTGCTCGACTACGACAGGTACGTCCCCGCCGCGCGCTAGCCCCAGAAGGTCTGAGGAACCGACCGGAGGGGAGCGCCCGTGATCCACGCGCAGTGCAAGAACTGCGGCACCTGGGCCATCATCACCGACGGCAGCGACGTGCACGCGGCCGTCGATGCGAAGGGCTGCACCTGCTGCCCGATCGATCACGCCCACGGCCAGGCGGCCAACGAGACCGGCACCCCGTGCCGGCCGCTGCTGATCACCGCCATGGAGCCGGTGGAGGCCTGAGTCATGACGATGATGGACCAGAACCGGGTCGCCTCGGTAATGAACAACATCCTTGAGGGCGGGTCGTTTTCTGCTTGGCCGACCGCACTGCACCTGCGGCTGCTGACCGCGATCGGCAGCAACACCTCCAACGGCACCGAGGCCACCTCCGGCAACTGCCCCGGCTACGCCGCCGGCGGCAACGCCATCACCTTCGGCGCTAACTCCTCCGGAACCTCGGCCAGCTCCAGCGCGCCCTCCTGGACCGCCACCGGATCCTGGGCCACGATCACGGCGATCGAGATCTGGGACACCGCGGGCACGCCGCTGCGCTGGTTCGAGGGGGCGCTGACCGCCTCGATCACCGGAGTGGCCAACGGCGACACCGTGCAGTTCGCCACCGGGGCGGTCACGCTCAACGCCTCTACCTGGTAACGAGAGGAGCGCTCCTATGGCGACCACCCCGCCTGCCCAGGCAGATATCGATGCCTGGTTCCAGGCAGCCGTCATCAACGGTGCCGTGAATCAGGTCTCTGAGAGCGCCGGCAGCCTGGCGTCGTTCTGGGTGGCTGCCTATACCCAGGACAACGGAGACGCAGAGTACGTCACCATTAACGACCCGACGCAGGACCCGGATTCGGCCACGACGTGCATCGGATTGGTCCAGCAGTACGGTGCGATCACCGTCAAGGCGTATGCCTTCACGGTCTCGGTCACCGCCCCGGCCGCGGCGGATGCGGCGCTGGCAGACGCAGTACAGGCAGCACTGAACGATTCTGCCAACTGGGTCACGGAGTAGCCCCGGGCTGCACCAGCCTGCTGCGGAGGTGAGCGATGTCCATCCTGACCGAGCTGTGGGCCAATCCCGAGTCGTCTACGACGGTAGCGGCGGCACAGACTGCCGTAGCCCAGGGCACCAGCCAGAACTGGACTATGGGCGGCGGGTACGCCGGCTTTCCTTCGGCCAGCTCCAGCGCTAACCCGCCTACCCAGTTCCACGTCATCGACCCCGCCGCACCGACCGAGATTATCGCGGTAACCAACGTGTCAGGCACCACCTGGACTGTCACCCGCGGAGCCGAATCCACCACCCCGGTCGCGCATGCGGCCGGGTTCTCCGTCCAGCAGGTAGTGACTGCCGGCGGCCTCAAGCAGCTTGTCCAGGGGCCGCCGTCCGGCGATGGGCTGGCACTCGGGACCGCTCAGGCGAACAGCTCGATCCTGTCCGTCGTCAACGCGACGACTACCCTGACGCTGGCGCAGATGACGGTTCCTGCTAACGAGGCCACCGTCAGCTCGATTTACGAGATCGAGTGCTGGGGCCTGTTCACCACCGGGTCGAGCAACACCGTTCTCACCTGGACGCTGAGCTGGGGCGGCGTCACGCTGACGACCAATGCCTACACGATGCCGGCCAGCGTGACCAACGGGCGGTGGCGGTTCAAGGGGTCCATCCAGGTATTCCCCGGCCCGCTGGCCGGAGTGAACGCGCGGCTGGAGATCGCGCCGTCCAGCTCGGTGGGCACTGCCGTCGCGGTCTACCTGCTCGGGAACAACTCGGATACCGGCCTTTCCATCACGACCAGCTCGTCGGAGGTATTCGAGCTGACGGCGGTCTGGACGACCGGGACGAACAGCCTCTACGTAACCGGCGGTAAGGCCTGGAAGGCGGCGTAGGTTGCTCACCTCCGCCATACCCGGCTACGCCGAGCCGGGTGCGTTCGGCCCAGGACTGCTCGCCTTCGTCCCGGGCGCAGCCACCCTGTCGGGATCAGGGTCGCTCAGCGGTGCCTGGTACTTCGGCGGGGCAGCGTCGCTGTCCGGGTCGGGCACGCTCACCGCCCCGCCCAGGATCATCATCCCGGGCGTAGCAGTCCTGTCGGGGTCCGGAACGCTCACAGCCGCGGGCGACCTGGAGGGCGCAGCCAGCCTGTCCGGATCGGGTTTGATGTCCGGAACCGGCCAGAAGGAGGTGCCGGGGGGCGCCGCGCTGTCGGGCTCGGGCACCCTCGGCGCGACCGGTGCCTTTGCCGGATCGGCGTTGCTGTCGGGCTCCGGCTCGATGACGGCGGCCGGCCAGAAGACGGTCCCGGGTGCTGCCGGGCTGAGCGGTGCCGGCTCGATGACGGCCGCAGGCTCCTTTGCCGGCGCAGCCAGCCTGTCCGGATCAGGGTCGCTCGCGGCCACCGGGCAGAAGAAGGTACCTGGCGCGGCTGCCCTGTCGGGGTCCGGCACGCTGGCGGGGAGTGCGGTCTTCACCGGGTCTGCTGCGCTTGATGGCACAGGCTCCCTGGGCGGCACTGGCACGACCGGGATACCTGGCGCGGCAGCGCTGTCGGGCACTGGCACGCTCACCGGAGCGGGCCAGCTTGCCGGAGCGGCTGCGCTGAGCGGCACTGGCACGCTGAGCGCAGCCGGGCAGAAGGCCGTACCCGGAGCAGCCGGCCTCAGCGGTACTGGCACGCTCGGAGCTGCCGGCTCGTTCGCTGGCGCAGCCAGCCTGTCCGGTACTGGCACGCTGGCTGGCACGGGCCAGAAGTCCGTGCCAGGAGCTGGCGCGCTCAGTGGCACGGGCACGCTCGGGGCGGCCTGGGAGTTCGAGGGCGCGGCCTCGCTCAGCGGCTCCGGCTCGGTATCTGCGGCTGGGCAGAAGGCCGTGCCAGGCTCGGCCGGGCTGTCTGGCACGGGCACGCTGACGGCCGCGGGCCAGAAGCTGGTGCCGGGCGCGGCGGCACTGTCCGGGTCGGGCACCCTGACCGCTGGCGTGAACGCGGCCACCCCCGGCGCAGCCGCGCTGTCCGGGTCCGGGTCGATGCTGGCTGCCGGCGGCGTCATCATCCCCGCCAGCGCCGCCCTGGCGGGCTCTGGCAGCCTCAGCGCGGCCGGGTACCGGACTGTCCAGGGCACGGCCGCCCTGGCTGCTGCGGCCGTGCTGACGGCCGCTGCGGCACGTACCGCGGAAGCCGCTGCCACCCTGGCGGGTAGCGGCTACCTCACCGGTTCGGGTACCGAGGACCTGCCGGGGGCCGCGAGCCTGGTGGGTAACGGCAGCCTGGGAGCTGCCGGCCAGAAGTCCGCGCCCGCTTCGGCTGCCCTGGCCGGCACCGGGTCGATGGCGGCCGGAGGGCACCGGACAGTTCCCGCCCAGGCGGGATTCCAGGCCACTGCGACACTGACGGCCGCCGGAACACCAGTGCGCACGGCGTCGGCCGCGCTGTCCGCCATGCCCAGGATGACCGGGACGGGATCGATCGCCGCCCGGTCGGACATGGCCGCGAGCCCCCGGCTGACTGCCTCCGGGCAGGTCCTGAAGGTGGCCCAGGCCACCCTGGCGACGGTAGCCGGGCTGACGGCTACCGCATCAGGCGGCCCGGACGTGGCATCGCTGTGGGCCGTATATGCCCAGGCTGCGGCACGGGCCGCGAGTGCCTGGGAGGCCTGGAGCGAGATGAAGCTGGCAGGCGGCACAACCGGATCGGCGGGCCAGCTCTACGGGACCGCCTACGAGGCGCAGATGGCAGCAGACCAGGCCTATGCTGCGTACGTGACTGCCCAGGGTCAGCAGACGGCGGGGGCCAGAGGCTGAACATGGAAGAACCCCGGTCCCCTCTAAACCGGGGTTCTTTGACTAGCTAACGGGCCTATTCAACCTCCAGGACTACGAGCCGGCCCCTGGGCATCATCTGCGCGAAATACTGGGGCCACGTGCTCATCGTCGGGTCCTGCCAGACCACCTTCCCATCGTGCTTGACGGCGATGCCGCCCGAGTCGGGGTCGTGCAGGACAAAGGTGATGGTTACCGGCTGGCTGCCTTCTTCTGGCGGTCTCGTGCTCTGGCTGCCTGCCATTTCCCTCCCTAGCTACCCTTCGGCGCCGGACCTCCCGGCGCGTTCCACATCGGCCCGGTGCCATTCCTCCAGGCACTGGCGCGAGCAGAACAGGTAGGTCTCTTCCTGGCCATCTTCTCTTTCGACATCAATCGCCCACGGATGGTCACCGAGAATCTCGTAGCAGGAGATGCCCTTGCAGATGTGCACGGGGCGGGCTTCGCGCGGTCCCCGGCGCAGCAGCTCGGCGCGCTCTTCCTCCTCGACAAGCTGCGCCCAGGTCTTGCCGTCGGCGGAGAACGGGTCCATCCGCTGGACTGGCGGGGCCTGGGTGACCCGCGGGGTTGCCGGGGCCGGCAGTTGCGGCCGAGCCCGTGGCGGCTCGATCTCGCGGATGACCATCCTGGTGTGGTGACCGAGCCCGCGGATGAACGCGAACAGGATGGCCGTCATGGCGATGATGGCGGCGAAGATTCCGATCACCACGATCAGCACATGACCGTGGACCATGCGCAGAAGGCCCTCGGCCGCCATGTAGACGACGAGGGCCACGATTCCTGCGACGGTGAGCCAGAGCCTCACGATTTGTCCCTTAATGCCGGGTTTCCGGCTGTCCGTTCCTTGCTCCTCTCCTTAAGTTAGCAAGAAAGCCTGTAACGAGCAAGTCTCCGCTGCCATTCCGGCTGAGCCCCGGAAGGATGGAGGAGGCGGTCAATGGCACAGCGGATCAGGAAGCACTCGACGCGGCTGTCGCAGGTGCACGAGGCGGCGGTCACCGCTGAGTTCGCGACAGGCCAGCGGGTGATGACCATCGACGGCCTGCCCGGCCGGATCCTGTTCGTCGCGTCGTCGTTCTCGCCCGGCATCAGCGAGTACGAGGTCGTGCTCGACGGCGGCATGGGCAAGGGCACCTACACGGCGAGCCAGCTCCGCGCCATCCCCGCCGACCTGCGGGCCGCCCCGCCCGGCAATTACCTCCCAGCCGGGGTCACTGCGTCATTTGAGGCAGAGGCCGGGGAGATTCACGTCGCCAGCGACGACTACCCGGAGATGGGCACAATACTGAGTGACCGGCCCGACCCGGGCAGGCTGTTCTCGGTCATCGGCCTCCGCAAGACAGCCGCCTACCTCGACGACGAACCCGCTGCCAGCGACCGCTGGGACGACACCGAGGTCTCGAAGCCATGGCACGACAGCCCGGCCATGAACCCGCCCGGCCGCGAGATCCACCGCGGTGTCTCTCTCGACCTGCCCGAGAACGTGCACTCCGTCGTGCATGACGAGTCGCGGTCGCTTGCCGAGCGCGGCACTGCCCTGGCCCGCCACCTGCTCATGAACCCGCACCCGTCACCCGCCCGCGGCCAGGGGCTCGGATACAACTGGACCGACGACCAGAAGGTGGCCAAGGACAACGCCGAGGGCGGCAGCGGCATCGGCAGCAGGTCCACCCCCGTCGTAATGCACGCCTACACCCCCGGTCGCGAGGACTGGGAAGACGACAAGGACCTGCTGCGCGAGCGCTACCGCTCAGGCCCGGACACATCGGTGCACCCGCGGACTTCGGACTACGAGCAAGACCCCTGGTCCTTCCCCGACGCTGACCAGCGCGAGATCTCCATGAAGTCGGGATCATCCGTACCGTTCAAGGGCGTCTCCTGGGCACAGCCCGGCTACTGGCACAGCCAGTACAGCAGCGCGCACGAGGACCCGGGATACAGCCACCTGGACTTTCCCGAGGGCCTGTCGGCCAGGGCCTCGGCCACCACCTACGGCCGGCCTGACGACCCGCGGGACGACGAGTACAACGGCGGCGAGAACGACACCGGCATGTACTGGGCCGAGCCCGGCCAGCAGCCGTGGACCGAGGATCGCCTCGGCCCGCAGGAGCCCGCGCCGCCGCCGCCCTGGGCGATGAGCCCGGCACTGGCACGCCTGGCACAGATCGAGGAGGCGTGCCAGTTCTTCGGTGGCACGTTCCACCACGCCACCACGATCAATGGCACGCCGATCGACAACCATGGCGACGCGCCGGAACATGGCACGATCCCGCGTGCCATCGCGCCAGACAGCTACGACAGCCGATCGACCGAAGGGAACGGCGACCCGAAATGGGATGACCCGGTAGACCCAGCGAACAAGGAGCTGTACAACGGCGCCACCGTCGGGATGTACCCCGAGGGCATGTCAGCAGGCGGCGGACCTGGGCTGGAGATCGGGGCCTTCGTCGCGGCGCGCGTGCCATGGACGGGCCACGAGCGTACCGAGCTGCATAACTGGATGGACGTTCCGACTGGCACAGACGGCGATTTCGTGCCCTCGACCGATTTTACCGGGCGGCACCGCACCGACGTGCCAGCCGAGGAAGTGGCACAGGAGGAGCTGCGTGCCACCGCAGCGCGCCACTCCGAGAGCGCCCGGCACGCGCTGCTGGCACAGCTCGAAGAGGACTACCCGCAGCAGGCGCTGGAATGGCTGCACCATGCGGCCATCAGCGGGCCGCACTACGTCCCGCTGAAGGACATCGACTGGCGCGACCGGGACACCTGGACAAGCTACAAGCAGCCGCACCGGGTCGGCGGGTTCCTGGACACGATGCAGAAGAAGGCGGCCAGGGGCGAGCCGCTCAAGCCTGCCCTGGCCGTCGCGACTCCCGGCCGAACGTTCCTCGGCGACGGGCACCACCGTGGGCTGGCCCAGCTCCTGGCCGCCCATGCGGGCGACGGGCCGGCCGGGGTGTGGGCCTACACGGCCACCGTCAGCAAGAACCGGGGACCGTGGGATGACATGCACGCCCAGCAGATCCGCGCGCCGTCCAAGGACGACGACTCCACCAAGTCCGTCGAAGGGGCCGACGCCCCGCCCGAGCAGGTCGAGGACTTCCAGGGACAGGTTGACCAGGCCGTGGCCGGACTCGGCCAGGACGAGCACGATAGCCCAGACAACTCCCTGGACAATTCAGATGCCCAGGTCAGCGGCCCGGACGACTCCGGGAGCGTCCGGGAGCGTCCGGGAGCGTCCGGGGATACTGACCCGGACAACTGGCCGGCTGCCGGAGCCCAGGTGAACGAAACCGGCCCGGCGAAGACCCAGGGCCGGAACGACGGCAAGAAGAAGCGGGCGCTCCCCTCCGGAGAGGTCGGCGCCCGCGGCAAGGTGAGGAAGTCGGCAGCGCTCGCGATGTACACGGCGGCAGCCCAGTCGCCATCATTCGGGTTCGAGTTTACTGCCTCCTGGTCGGACGTGATCGCGAAGGCCAGGCGGATCAGGGCCGGAGGCCACGTCCGGATCGTCCACGCCAGCCTCGGCATGGTGATCGGAGAGGTCCGCGGCGACCACGACATCTACGAGTCCGGCATCCAGCGCCCGCCGGGCAAGCCGCAGACCATCCAGCACTGGGCGTGCGGGTGCCCGTGGGCCAGCTTCCACCAGGACAAGTCACTCGGCGCACGCTACTCCGGGCGGCCGTGCTCGCACGTGATGGCCCTCCAGTTCGAGGCCCAGTCGCGCGGCATGTTCGGCCGCCAGGTCGTGACCGACGAGGCCCGGCCGTCCTGGGGCAAGAACGACGTGACGGTCAAGTCCTGGCCGCCTTACGAGGGAGACCCGCACAAGGGCCGCTGGAGTGACACCTGGCTGGCCCCCGCCGCCAGCCTGCACCACGCCACCCCCGACGAGGCGCGCGACTGGAACTGGACGCCGGAGGAGCGCGACGAGTGGGAGAGCCCGGTACGCGGGGCAACCGCTGCGCTGCTCGACGACGGGGAAGACGCGGCCGACCTGATCGCCCTGGCCGAGCTGGGCGGGTTCAGCGGCACCGTCCGGCGGCTGGCCGGGCTGGCCAGCTCCGACAAGATGATGGCCCGCCACATGGCGGTCGCGCACGGGCTGCCGGACGACATGCTGGCTGCACGCAGCTCCCAGCCGGGCGGCCTCAGCGAGTTCCACGACCGGATGCACGCGGCCAGGGCGGCCATGCGGCTGCCGCACACCCACGATGCGGCAGAGCCGGGAGAGCCAGGCTCGCTCCGGCCGGTCACGGCCGACCAGGCCAACGCGCCGTGGGGGTCGGAGAACGTCTCCCACCACCCGCCGGTCAAGCCCTATGGTGCCACCGAGCCGCTGAACCCGGAGCAGGACCCGGGCTCGTACGGGTTCCTGGCCGCGCCTGACCCGGACAACTGGGGCGGCATCCAGGAGGACAGCTACGTCCAGCAGCCGCTGTCCAATGAGGGCCACAAGGTGCTCGCGCCAGGGGCCGTCCAGCCGCTCCCTGCGCACCTGAACTACCCGGACATCGGCAGCTTCCAGCAGGACCAGGAGACGTTCGGCTATACCGACCGGGCGAATACGGCCGGGCCGTCCACCTCGATCGAGCCGCGCGACCCGCAGGGTATCCGGATGGAGGAAGGCCTGCACCAGGGTGCCGTGCCGGACTGGGTGAGCAGCCGGTGGCGCGAGGAGGGCAACTGCGAGCGCTGCGGCGCACCGGGTGAGACGGTCAACGCCGGAACCGGGCAGACCATGTGCGGTGCGTGCCACCAGAAGCAACTGGAGAAGACGCGGCCGGACCTGCATGGCCCCCAGGCCGAGCTGCACGATGCACCCGAGCCCGCGCTCCCCTCGACGACCGGTGACGACCTGGAGCACACGGCCGCTGCCGACGGGACGATCGGCGGGGGCAGCGCCGGGAGCGGGCAGGACACCCAGGCGCCGGCCGACGTGGCGGGGCTCGGTGCGTCCGGAAGTGTTCAGCAGCGTTCAGGATCGTATGAGGGCGTCCGGGATCGTTTCCGCCAGATGTTCGGCAGCCCGTCGTCCATGGGCGATCTCGGACGCATGAGCGCGCCGCAGGCCCGGCAGCCGTCCGTGGTCACCCAGGAGCCAGGCATGGGCTCGATGGACGAGCCGCTGTCGCCCGAGGACCCGTCGATCCAGACCGTCGGCGGTTACTCTTCGGATAACCCGCAGGTAACTTCGGGTTATCCGAAGATAGGCACACAGCAGTGGTCTGGCGGGGGTGCTGACTCGGATGAGGCGGCAGCCGAGCCGGGCCAGCCACAGGGCGGCATCGACGACATCGTGGCCGCATTCCAGCGGTCGGCAGCAGCGAGCCAGTACACCACCGGGGCGGGCGGACCCTCGCGCGGCGGGCAGGTGTCCGACGGAGACATCGCGGCCCAGGCCCGTGCGTTCCTCAAGACCGCTGACGTGCTGCCAGATGCCGAGGCAGCCGAGCTGATCACCGAGGGACGCGGCCAGCGCGCCCGCAACCTCGGCCTGCTCCGGCTGGAGGGCACCCACTACGAGGGCGAGGATGATGACCTCACCCGCCGCGGGGTGTCGCTCGACGACTTCGACGATGACGTGATCTCGGTCTAGGAGGCCCATGTTCCCCTACCGCATCGACATGGCGACGCAGGAGGAGATCGACGGCGACCCGTTCGGCGGCGCCGGGGTGTTCCTCTCGCTGCCGGGCGCCAGCGGCGAGGACATCCTGGCGGCGCTGGAACGCGCGTTCGGCCGGGTAATCCCGGCCGTGGCCTGGGCTGAGCACGGCGCCTGGGCAGACTCGGGTACCGCCGGGCTGGGCAAGGACGAGCTGCTCGCCGCCTGGCACGCCCTGGTCGCCCCGTGAGCAGCACCGATGTCTTCATCGCCGCAGTCGGCGCCGTAGGCGGCCTCGGCGGCTCCTACGCCGCGATCATGTCGTACCTGAGCACCCGCGGCGACCGCCGGACGATGATGCGCAAGGAGGCCGTCGATAACGCGATCTCTGTTCAGCTAAAGCCGGTTACGGACCTCACCACTAAGCTGAGCGGGGATATCGGCACGCTGTCCCTGGACAGCCGGCGCATCAGCAGCGTCGTGGACAGGAACTCTACGGCCGTCACCGGCCTGGGGGACAGGATCACCGTCCTCGAAACGAAAATGGATGTCTTCTGGCGCAATGTCGGAGTGGAGTTGGCTCGCGTGCTGCACAGCCCGAACCCGGCCAGGGCGCACGTTGATGCCCTGCTGGAAGCCCTGACGGAGGGGCGCCTGACGCCCGTCGAGCGCGAGGAGCTGAAGGGGCTGCTTCAGTACATCCGGGACTACCACTCAGGCGACAAGAGCGATTTCCCGATCTACGCCGGGGATCAGGTAGCTGCCGCCATCCTGCTGCAAACGATGCTCTTCGTCGGAGCCGGGAAGACATAGAAAGTCACTTAAGGGGGACTGATGGATCACGGAACGGAGCAGGACGAGTCCGTCCTCGCCAGGACCGCCACTGCGCAGGTGGCCACGCTGAGGAAGGCGGTCAACCGCTACCGGATATTTGTCATCTTTCTCGGCGTGGTCTGTGCCGCCCTGCTCGCCGGCGGCCTCCTGCTCTGGAAGACGTACGACAGTACCCAGTCCGTGGTGGAACGGCAGAGCCAGCAGGACTATGCCAGTTGCGTAGCCGGCAACACCTACCGCTCTGGTAGCGAGCAGATCTGGGATCATTTCTTCAGCCTGCTCGTGACGAAGAGCACCCCGAAGTCGGCTGTCGCAGAGGTGCACGGGTTCCTGTCCTACATCGCCAAGGTCGAGGCGCTGCGCGACTGCAAGCCGCTGCTCAACGGGAGCTGACTGGCCCTCTGGTCTGTATTGCTCAATACAGGGTTTCTTGCTATTGTTAGGCACGTAACCACGAGTAGCGAGCACAGCAGAGACGAGGAAGTTCCCGATGATCAACGAGATCCAGGACCAGATGGCGGAAATCCGCCGGCTAGCCGGCATCAAGCGCCACAGCCTCCAGCGGGACATGGTAGACGGATCCCACACCCTGAGCAGCGCCCAGATGCGCATGGTGCTCGCTCACCTGAGCAAGTGCCCGGACCTCCCGATGGCCCCCAAGCCCGCAGTGCCGGCCGCCCAGCCCCCGGGTAGCGCCTACATCTCCGGCCCGGCCGGGTCCGGCGAGGCCCGTATCCGGCAGGGGCCGGCTGCCCGCACCACCCTGCCGACCCTGGCCGACCTCAAGGACGTTCCGGCCGGCTACTTCGCCACCGACTCGCGTACCGGCAACAACGACCTCGACTTCTGGCGGGTGGATAAGCCGGCGAAGGGCAAGTGGGCCGGCTACTCGTTCGCCGTCCGGATCCTCGGCGGCGGCGACGGCAGCTCGATGCGCACCATCAAGCTGGACAACATCCAGATGCGGCTCGCCCTGGTGGCCATCCGCGCGGCCGGGTTCGAGGAGGCAGGCGACGCGTTCGCCGACGCCATCCGCCGCTGCAAGAAGTGCGGCCTGGTCCTTACCGATGAGCTGTCGCGCGAGCGTCGCATGGGCATGAGCTGCTGGAAGAAGTACGGCCAGAACTGAGCAACTAACCCCGAGGTGATGCCCACCTCCCGGTCGCCCCCAGAAGGAAAGAAGGGCGACCGGGAGGTGGGCATTTGCGTAAGTACGCAAGCCTGGAAGTGCTGGAGTCCTGGCGGGTTCCGCAGCAGGCAGGTCCCGCTGGCCTGCGGAAGGCGGCCCACCGGGTCGCGTTCGACTACACGCCGCGGGCCGGGTATCTCTACGTCCGGTCGAGGATGATCTCCTCCCGGACCAACGACAACCATGACACCTTCCCCGCAGGCGAGATCGAAAAGGGATACCGGACGTTCCTGGGCAAGCCGGTATTCATCAACCACCACAACGCAAATCACCGGCGCGCTCGCGGGGTGGTCGTCGCTGTCGCCCTGCACCGTGACCGCAACCCGGACAAGAGCCCCGACACCTGGGTCGAGGGGCTGATGGAGATCGACGCCCAGCGCTTCCCGAAACTGGCCCAGGCAATCCTGGCGGGCAAGGTCAACCGCACCAGCATGGGCGTCGATGTCGAGTGGTCGCGCTGCTCAGCATGCGGGAACAAGGCCACCTCCCCGGCTGAGTACTGCCACCACCTGCCAGCACTCAAGGGCAAGAAGATCCGCAAGACCAACCCGGCTACCGGCAAGGTCGAGGAGCGGCTGATCCACGAGATCTGCGCCGGGTTGTCGTTCTTCGAGAACTCGCTGCTGGTCGAGGAGCCGGCTGACCCATCGGCTTATGTCCTTGATGCACCTGATGCACGTGGTCTACGAGGTATGTCAGGGTTCGACGTGACTCCACGTACGGCCAGCGCGGATCGAGGCGATGGCCTGGTCACTCACTCCGTACCGGCGGCCAATGTCCCCCAGGGTGAGCTGCCCTCTTCGTGTGCTTCCCTTCCCAACCGCCACCTGGGGAAGCAGTTCACGCTTGATAACCCGAACGTCTGCTTCGGTAAGCGTGGCGAACGGGTTCCTGGAGCCCGGCAGGCTGCGCCCCTTGGCCACCATGTCGGCGGAGTTGAAGGCGTTGGTGCCCAGGAGCCAGTGCAGGGGGTTCATGCACGGTTTCCAGTCGCAGGCGTGGCAGACCACCTGGCCCGGCGGAATGGGACCGCGCACCAGTCTCCATCCGTACCGGTGAGCACGGACACTCGACCGCTTCGAGTCCGACAGCGAGAAGCGCGGGTATCCGCTGTCAAAGAATCCTCCCGTCCACGGGTTGCAGAATCCCGGTCCAGCCGTGAAGTCGATCGAGGCGAAGTACCGCTCGATCTCCGGGGCCGTCCTTATGAAGCGTCCGTCCAGTTCGGACCTGCTGACCATGGTGTTAATACTACCGCCTACTTCCTGGGCCGGCCCGATGCCCGCGGCCTGGACAAGACGGCCGCGGCCAAGCGCGAAGGCGGCGACCACCCGTTCTTCAAGGAACACCCGGTAAGCGCTGCCAATATCGTTGCCGCTTACCACGACACCACCGACGACGAGAAGTCCCTCGGCGACCGGTGGTATGCCGATGCCCACCACGTCGCAAAGGGGATCGCCGGAGGAGATGCAGCCAAGGGAGCCGGGCTGCTGTCCGCCTACTCACCGCAGACGGCATGGCCGGTCAACATGTTCAACGCCAGCCGGGCGGCTCAGGGCGATCCGCCTGGACCCGGCAGCGGCGCCATGGGCACGCAGCAGAAGTCGGCGATGCACATCCTCGGCGGCGAGCATCACTCGCAGGTGCTGAAGGCCCCGAAGACAGCCGCCTTCGCTCACCTGATCGAGCACGGCGGAGATACGGCGGCCGACGAGAAGAACGGCACGCACAAGGTCGTTGTTGACCGGCACGCGCTGTCGGTCGCCGTCGGCCGCCGCCTGGGCAAGGAGGAAGGCAGCAAGGCTCCGCTCGGCCAGACCCAGCACTACGAGCACGTCGCCCAGGCCTACCGCGATGCAGCAAGCCTCCTGTCCGATGCCACCGGGCGGAAGATCAGCCCGCACCAGGTTCAGGCCGCTACCTGGCTGCGCCAGATCCGCAAGAACCATGAAGAGGACAACTCCGGCAAGGGCGGCGGAGGCCTCGGAGCCGGCCGCGGCCGGGTGCAGATGCAGAACAACTCCAAGACCAGGTGGGAGCAGCATCACAAGCAGCACCATCCCGGCGGTATCGCCGAGGAGAACATGCACTATCACGGCAGGCGGGTGCTGGCCTACGGCGAGACCCGGGTGCCGCCGCAGGTGGACACACTGCGAATGGAGGAGTGCCCGGTCTGCGGCGAGCACGACGTGTGGTCCGGCGAACGCTGCCCCGTGTGCGGATTCATCGTCCCGCCCAGCCTGTTCCGCGATCCCGACGTGACCAAGGCCCAGCAGGTCCGCCAGGAGCTGGACCAGGAGGGCGAGGTCGTCACCCAGCCGGGCGCTCCCGGTGACCCGGCCACGCAGCAGATCGGCTCCGGCGAGGATGCCGACAACCAGCTCATGAACCCGGACCAGGTAGCCCCCGACGGGACGCCAGGCGTCCAGGGCGAGGGCGGCCCGGTGCCCGCGGCTGACACAGACGGGCTGCCGCCGCTAGCCCAGCAGGGCGAGCCAGGTGACACGGGCGAAGAGGCTCAGGACGAGCAGGCCGAGGAGGACGAGGAGGCTGACGCCGAAGAGGAGGCCGAGGGCCAGGAGCTGGAAAACCAGGGCGAGGAAGCCCAGCCCGGCGTGCAGCCGGACCTCATGTGCTCCGCGTGCGGGGCCGCTTTCGCGACCGATATGGCCGCCCAGCCGGGTACGCCGTGCCCGGCCTGCCGCCAGGGGTCGCTGCAACCTGCGGGTGGACCCCCAGAAGGTACAGAAGACCCCGACGCCGAGGACGAAGAGGACGAGGACGAAGAGATGGCAGGAAGCAAGACGGGCGCCGCGCTCGCTCGCGCTCAGTCGCACCGTATCGCCGTCCTGACCGCCGAGAACGAGGTCCTGACGGAGCAGCTCCGCTTCCTCGCCTCGGCCGCGGGCGTAGACCGGCACCTGGACGCGATCCGCTCGCAGGTGCTCCGCAGGCACGCGGATGTGCTCAACCCGGCCAGCCCCGTGCCGGACCCGCCCGAGGCCCCGGCAACCGAGAGCACCGAGCAGGCGCTCCAGCCGCTGGCCCAGGATGACCCGTCGCGGCCGGGTGCCACGCCGGGCGCCAACGCCGGGGTCGCAGCCGAGCAGATGACTACGGCGATCACGCCGGGAGTCGAGATGCAGACTCCGCCGGCCACCAACCTGATCGACGTGACGGCACCGGTCACCGGCACCAACCCGAGCCAGGACGGCGGCGTGCCGATCCAGCAGCGGCGGATCGAGACCGATGTGAGGGTCGATCCTGATCCGCTGAAGGCTCACGGGCCTGGCATCGGCGGCCTGGGCGACAACGGCGCCGCCTTCCCCTGGATGCTGGAGGCCCAGCAGCCGCAGGGCCAGCAGCGCCAGGGGGTTCAGACCGGCCAGGGGATGCGCGCTGCTGCGCTCAATGGCGGCAGTCACCTCGCTCCGCCGGATGAGGCAGCCACCGCCAACCGGACGTTCGCCTCGATCCGGCTGGCCAGGCTGCGGATCGCCACCGGCTCGGTGCAGGGCGATGAGCTGATGGTCGCCGAGCGGATCGAGAAGGACGCCTCGCTGCCGACGGCGCTGATCGAGCACGAGATCGCGGTGCTGTCCCGGATGCCGCAGCAGCCGGCCTACCCGCAGCAGCGGCAGATGCAGCGCGCCGGGGCTGCCAGGCAGGCACCGTCGCTCGCCTCGGTCGGCGCCTCGATGGGATACGCGCCAGCGGCCATGGACGACATGGACGGCGCGGACCTCTTCCTCTGATGACCTACGCCGACGTGATGCCTTTCCCGCCTCCGGCCCCGGAAGGAATAGCAGGAGGCCGGCAGGCCCCGGTCCTTGAAGAGATGAGGAAGACGCCGTGATCCGCACGTACCTGTCGAACGACTACGTGAAGCGCACGATCCGGCCGCTGTTCGCGTGGACGCAGGCGACGCCAAAGCCATGCTTCCTGGACCCGGCCTGGACCCGTGCTATCCCGATCTGGCCCGGCTTCGGATTCGTCCGTACCGGAGGCGACCTGGTTGCGCCGGCTGGCGCTACCAGCTCCCAGATGGGCGGCAAGACGATGAACGCCGCCACGACCCAGACCCCGGTCTACGGGCTCGGGGCGCTGTACGTCGGCGGCGACGGGATCGACGAGCTGCTGTACGCCGGCATCAATGCCTTCGCAGTCTGGGTGCTAGGACCAGATGCGGAGTTCGAGATCCTGGCTCCCGCGTTCGACGCCACGCAGACCTGGACGGACCCCTCGGACGGCTCCGGCGCCGCCCTGGTGGGCATCTCCCTGGCCGGCAGCAACCAGGGCATGCTCATCCCCTGGGCCTCCACAGGCAACGTGAGCGCGCCGGTCGCCCGGCTGCTCAAGGTCAACTCCTCCACCAAGCTCACCATCGGGGGCCTGACTGCGTTCAGCGCTGCCGAACTCGCCCTGGCCACGTCGAGCGTCACCGGCCGGGACTAAGACCCCACCACGCGGGAACGCAGGAAAGGACCCCCAGATGACAGAGCTGGCCACTGTTTCGGCTGGCGGGCAGCTAGCGCTGGCTCCGCAGGGCGGCGGCCTGCGACCGCGTGTTGCCTCCCGGAAGAGCGACGACTACGTAGCCCAGATCGAGGCACGCCGCGCCCGAACCGGCGGCCAGAGCCTGACTCGCGAGGCCAAGGTCCGCAAGATGGCCTTGATCTTGTCGGACGAGATGCACGGCTTCCGCAGGCTGGGAGTCGGCATGGTCGGCCCCATCCAGCTCAAGCTGCGCTACCAGGGCATCGTGCGCAATGTCCTGGTCGAGGACCCGGTGACCCCGGGTACCCCGGTCGAGTACGACGTGTGGGATGACCTCGGCCAGGCCTACATCCTGTCCGGAACCGAGGGCGAAGTCCGGGTCACCCCGTTCGAGGGTAAGCGAATCCCTGTCCGGTTCTTCCGCATCGCCTCGCGCCCGGCCCTCCGCAAGGAGGACCTGTTCTACCTGCGGATCAACGCGGTCGAGCAGGCTCAGGACGAGACCAAGCAGGCGATCCTCAAGCAGGAGGACGCCCGGCTGCTCGTCCTGCTCCAAGCCGCGATCACGGACTACGCCACCCGGCCCGACCATGTGGTCACCCCGAACCACAACATCACCGAGGCCAGCGGCTACCTGACCCCGGGCTCGATGTACTCGGCCGTGGCCATGACCGACCTGCACGAGCTGCCCAGCGCGCGGATCCTGATCAACCCGTTTGACTACCGGGACATGTTCCGCTGGGATATCAACCAGACCGGCTGGGCTTTCAAGGACAGGGTGGTCGCCGGCGAGACGATCACCAGCTTCGGCGAGTTCCAGATTCAGCGTTCGATCATCGTGCCCCAGGCCAAGATCTTCCTGGCCCCAGAGCCGAATTTCCTCGGTGTCTTCCCGATTCTTTACTCGCTCGATGTCGAGGAGAATCACAACGTCGAGGCATTCTGGAAGGGATGGGTGTTTGATGAGATGGTTGCCATGAGCATCCTGAACCCCCGCGGGCTCGCCAGCATCACCAAGTCGTAACAGGAGCAGTCATGAACGACAAGCACAGCGGGCACCGTCACGGGGAGGGCGGGGACCTGAGCGGGCTGCGCCAGGAGGCCGCCAAGGAGCTGGGGCAGGAAGAGGCCGAGCGCCGCGCCGATGAGTCGGCGCAGCGGGCCAAGGACGCTACTGCCGCCCGCACGGCGTTCGAGGTCCAGCAGAAGGACCGGGCCAGGACCGAGGCCCAGCAGGACCTGGAGCGGCAGACTACCGACGAGAACGACCGGGAGCGCTACGCCGAACTCCAGCGGATCGAGGCCGAGGCCATCGAGCAGGCTGACGAGGACGCTCGGGCGGCCGGGCGCAAGACATCGACCGAGGCCGAGGCCGAGGCCGAAGAGCCTGACCAGGAGACGCCCGAGGACTAGGCTCGCCTGGGACATCAACCACACCTGAATTCCCTTCCCGCAAGGGAGTGCCGCATAGCGGCCGCATCTCCTCGGTTCCTTAGCCGGTCCCGGGAGAACCAGGAGCCCCGTGCGGGGCTCCTGGCCATTTCCGGCTTGCTCCTGTTACCGTCCCTGGTCATGGCAGAGAGAGAAGACCGGGCCAGCCGGACCATCCAGGCGGTAGCCGACAGCCAGCAGTCCGGGCGCCGGGGTGCCCTGGCCCGGCTCCAGGCCCTGGAGGCGGTGCTCAACGAGGAGTTCACCGGCCAGGCACTGAACGAGGTCCTGCGGGTAAACGTCCTCGCCGTCTGCGGGACCATGATCCAGCCGCCCGCCGGGTACCGGTGGCAGGTCGAGCAGTACGACAGCCGCCTCTACCCGTACCTGGAACGCCTCACCGGCCTGCCGGAGGGATACCGTTTCGCGGCCCGGGTCACGATCGGCTTCGACGGGGGCAATCACCCGCTGCGCGCCGACCTGTGGGGGTGCACCAGGTGCTCGTCCATCATCTTCCCTGACGGCCGCGAGGGCCATGACCGGTTTCATGCCGGGATCGACGGCCTGCTCGACGGAGCCAACCAGGTAGCCGTTACCGGCTCATAACGGGCCATTCGGGCCTTCTGATACTTTTCTTGCTATGCCGAACAACGGGATCCTCGACCTGCTCGACCATAAGGCGCTGGAGTACCTGTACGGGCTCGACGATGACGTGGTGTCCTGCCTGGGCGATCACCACGACTGGGAGAAGCTCAACCCGCGGAAGGGCATACCCGCCGTCGCCAACCACGACGGCAGCTACCAGCTCATCTCCACCTGCGGTGACTGCGGCCGGATCCGGTTCAAGACCACCCTGGTCGGCGGGGCATGGGATATGACCGCGAAGTGGGAGTACCGCGACGGCCCGAGGCCGCCAAAGGGCCTGGGCCTGACCAGGACCGCCTACGCCGCCGAGAACGGGCGGCGGATCAGCGAGGCACTCCGGGCTCAGGCGAGGGCGAAGAAGGCCGCCAGGCGTCGTCCCCCGAAAGGAAAAGCCCTGGCTGATAGCCAGAGCTAGTTCCTGTCTCCGGGAGACGTGCCCGGCCGGAGGGCTGTCTCGGTAGACCGGGCACCCTCATAATGACAGACTGTCGATCAGATGTGAACTGATCGTAGGCGATTACCCGATGGTAAGTTTATTGCTATGCCACTATCGCCGCAGCAGGCAGCGGACCTCTACCGCTCCGGGCGCTCAGCCTGCGTCATCGCCGCCGAGCACAAGCTCACCCGCTCAGGCACCGAGGACAAGATCCGCCGCGGGGGCCTGCGCGGGCTTGTCTGGTGCGCTCTTCACCGCACATACGAAGAGCTGCATTGAGCGAGATCGACTGGCAGTCGATGTTCGCCAAGTACGCCGATATCGTCGAGGACGCCGAGGGCGTCACCTTCCTCCAGCAGGACCCCATCCGGCCGGACTCGCCAGGTTGGTCGCCCGGAGAGTGGGCGGCAATCAGCGCGCTGTACCCGCCTAGTGAATAGCCCGCAGCGCTGGGAATACAAGATCGAGCCGATCTTCAACCCGATCCGGGCCGAAGCCGTGCTGAACAGCTTCGCTGATCAGGGCTGGCGCCTGGCGGCCGTCTTGTGGCCCGGCCAGGAGCACCAGTTCGTTGACCCGGCGAACCACAGGTCCGTGGCAAAGGGGCCGTGGTTCATACTGGAGCGGGAATACAACGCAGAGGAGGAGGTGAGCCATGGAGATCCTGGCGACTAAGGACCTGGAGCGGCGGCTGAACCGGCTGTCTATTTCTGACCGGTTCCGGCTGCTGAACTGGCTTGCCCGCCGGCATCCGGAGATCGTGAAGACCGGCCTGGCCAGCCTCGGGACCAGGGAGGACGTGCACATCCTCGCCTGGCACATCAACGACCCGGCCGAGACCACGGAAGGTTCAGCAGGAGAACCTGATCCTCCTGCTGCCATGGGATAGAGAGCCCGTCCGGAATGGACGGGCTCTCTTCGTATACCGACATTACTGTCTGGTAGCCGGACAAAAGTGACAAGCGAGTCAGGCGGAAACCAACCCGGCACAGTAAGGTTGCCCGGGTGGATCAGGCAATGGAGATCATCCAGGATGAGCCGCTGATGGCGAAGCTTGCCGCGGTGCTCAGGGAAGTGTCCGATCAGGTCCGCACCGAGACCGGGTACGTCCCGGCCTTCATCAAGGTGGGGGTCCAGATGCCGGATGACAGCGTATTCGAGGCTAGGGTCGAGATCTGTCCCGACGGCTGCGGCCAGGTAATGGTGACGCCAGCAGTCCTCGGACGATTATGATCTCTGCGTGACTCAGGAAACAGCAGAGAAAAGCCCAGCCGACATAATAATCGACGCGCTCCGTCTCACCCGGGAGCGCGTGGTAGCCGATACGCTCACGGCCAAGCAGCAGAGCCGCGGCGCCCTCGACGATGCCATCCGGCACATGCTCGTCTACAAGGACACCGGACGGGCCGGTCCTGATCCGTCGGTGCTGGCCGAGCTGCTCGGCGATCCCGATGACAGCGAGATCCGCCACGCCCTGGGAGAGTACGCCGCCGCAGTCGAGAGTTAAACCCGCAGGAGTACCTTCCTCCCGGCCGCAAGCGCGGGGGCTGACTCCGGCGCTGGCGCGGGGTGCCACCGGCACTGCCGACTGGCCGGCCGCTAGATCGGGTGCTACTGCCCGGGGCACCCCGCTGCAAGCGTGCTACCCGCCTGGCCGCAGAATGCAACCGCCCCGGCCCGTGAGCCGAGGCGGTTGGGATGGTGGACGGGGTTCGGGGATACCCGCACGCTCCGGCCCAAGTTCCCGTATCAGAGGTTGCGGAGCGACCGTGCGATGGCGCTACCCGTGGCCAGCCCCAGGGCGGCCCCTGGTTGTTGCCTGTGCTTGGCCCTCCTGCGGTGGGCCACAGTTAGCCGCCCGACCGGTCGAGAATCCTGCACAGCCGCTGATCTCGCACGTGCCTTAGAGTCCCCGAGGGCGAGGTCTCTTCAGCCACCACCACAGCAGGTGCCCCTGCTGCTTGCTCAGAAACGTAGCGTGCGCTCCCGGGCTGGCGCAACTTCATTCCCGGTAGGCTGCCCGTCATGACCACAGACCAGGCGGCCAGCCCGGCCCCCACCGCATACCCCCAGGCTCACTGGAAGATCGAGCGCGGCGATGGCGACCAGCTCTACCTGAGTATCTCGGTCAGCCCGGTCTACGCAGGCATCACTGATGAGCCGGCCAGCCCGTCCGTCGGCGAGATCTGGATCAGCTCGCGCGGCCGGATGGTCTGGAACGGCGAGGCGTGGTTCCTGGCCGAGGCTCCTCCGCTGCGCCTGCCGATGCAGGAAGAGGAGCTGTACGCCCTGGTGCACGGTGCCGACCGGGTGCAGGCCTGGGCGGCGGCAACGGCCGAGGGCACGTTCACCCAGACGCTGGCCACGGCCGAGCAGGTGCGCACCCACCTCGAAGTCCGCGGCTATGTCGTTATCTCGCGTGACCTGGAGACGCACACCAAGATGGTCAGGGACACGCCCTGGGCCAACTGGGTCGAGGAAGTCCCCGCCCCGCCCGGCAACAGCGGCATCGCCTGGTTCGTGGACGTGTTCGCGGCCGACGATCCGCAGTTCGGCCAGCTCTGCCTGGTTCACGGCGTGCAGCGCGTGCCCAGCTCCTACGCCGGCCCGGAGGACCCCGGTGGCGGAGCCTGAGACCACCCGGTTCGCGTTCCGGCTGGAGAGCGCCGACTTCAGCGAGGTGCTCCGGATCGAGAACCCGCACCACATGGTCGGCCTGGAGATCCCGGTCAACTGGGGCAGCAGGACCGCCACCGGCCGGATCGTCCAGGTGGACGGAGACGAGGACGGGATCACGGTCACGATGGAGATCGACCAGCCGCTCGACGTTCCCGGGCCGTGGCCGTACGGTTGCGGGATAGCGTAGCTGCCCATGGTGCCGCGTCCACCTGGCTCCCGGCCTGGCTGGCCCCAGGCGAGCCCGCTTCAGCGCCGGGGGATCAGCCGCACCTGGTACGCCCCCACTGTCCAGGACCTCATCCGGCTCCTGCGGTATCGAGCCCAGGCCGGGGAGATCTACGCGATCATCGGGGACAACGACCGGGCCGACATCATGGTGCGCTCCATGGACGCCAGGCCCGACCGGTGGCTCCGGGCCTATACCTACCCGAAGGTCGGGCTGCACGCCGTGGCCGAGTCCGGGCTTATCGCCATGGAGGAGGTGATGTCCGTTCCCGGCTTCGACCCGGACACCCTCCAGCAGACGGCGGCCGACCGCAACCGGTTCGGGCCGTCACCTGAGTTCTGGCGGATCACGGTGCCCGACGATGGCTTGCCGGTTGGCTATCCACGTAAGCGCCCGTACCGCGGCCAGCGTTAAGTTACTGGCCGGTAACAAGGCAGCCACAACAACAAGTGCACAATAGAAGGTCAAAAACAATAATAGAAAAAGATTTTTTGGACTTTATGTATTTATGAGTTGTTGTAGTTGTGCTCTGGCGGGCCTATACGCGGCTGACCTGGGACAGTGCACTTGCACTCCGGCCCAGTGCACATGGAGTGCACATGGAGTGCAGAACTGAGGTGCCTAAAATCCTTTCTTACCAGCCAGCAGTGCAATAGTGCACATCCGGAGGCCGTTTTACGCGCACGCGATCAGTTGGCCCAAAGCTGTAATCAGATGAGCACGCTCTGTTCCTCCCTACGCGGGCGGTCCACAGCCGTGGATAACCAGTGGACAGCCGACGGCCCGCCCGGCCAGAATTTTTCTCGCGGATAACCCGGGTTTTATGTGCACTTGTGCACTATCGGCTGGTCAGATGCTATTATTCGAGCGACAGTTCTGCACTTGGATCTGCACTGTGCGCACTGGCGGGTCCAACATGTGCACTGGGCTCGGTGCCGGTATCCTTGGGCGGTCCCCGCCAATCCTTCCGTTCAGGTTGGTGCGCCTGCATGTTCGTTTGCAAGTTCGTTGGGGTTGCGGTTATTGCTACCGTTTGGTACGAATTGCCATCTATAGGGGGGCCGGCTCGGCTTGGAGGGTTCTTCGATGCTGTATGACCCCGCTCGCGCTGCCCGCGTCTGCTACGCGGCGATCAGGCAGCTCCGGGAGGAGCAGGGGTTCGACAAGGGGCCGGTCTGGCGCCTGCTGGTCGTGGCCGAGCAGGACTGGCTGTGCGAGGCCTGCAACCTCGCCGCCAACGGCTGGATGTCGTACGAGATCTTCGCCGAGTGGCGCCGCGTCCGCGAGCTGGATGGCTGGCGCCTCGGGCAGGAGATCGACCACGCCAAGAAGACGCATCCTGAGCTGGTGGACTGGAAGACGCTGCCGGAGGACGTGCAGCAGCGGTACTTCCTGCTCCAGATGATGACCTCTGCGCTGCACCTGGTCGTTCCGCCCGCATTGACCGGTTCGTCACCTGTCGCCGCAGTGTGACGTTTTGGCCTACCTGGGCGCTGTGACGTTCTGGTAGGCCCGTATCCGGTACTAGCTGCTGTATCTTTTCTGGGCATACCGTTGCCCATTGGTGACAATTGTCCCAATGTCCCCAGGAAAGGTGCAGTTTAATGCAAGTACCTCTTCCGACACTGCCCGCCGAGACTGAGCCGCTGCTCACTCCGGCGGAGGTGGCGGCGCTCTTCCGGGTTGACCCCAAGACCGTGACAAGGTGGGCGCGATCAGGGAAGGTCCCCTCGATCCGCACGGCTGGCGGCCACCGGAGATACCGGGAGAGCACGATCAGGGCGATGCTCAACGCGCCCGAGCCAGAGTCCGGCCAGGAAAGCTGAATCTCCTGGCCAGAGGGGGGTGACGGCGGCCAGCTTTCCCGCTTGCGGGCCGCCGTACCCGTTCGGGGAGAAGTTAGCAAGAAAAGTTGTAATAAAACCATTGCCGGCCCGCCAGGGGACTGCTACCTTGGAAGACATGACGACCCGATTCAGCGCATCAGCGGACTACCAGCCGAGGAGCTGGCAGCCGATGGTGCATGCGACCACCTGCTCGCTGCCCGAGGCCGGGAAGCGCCGGAGGCTGCCTGGGTAAGGACCCCACAGGACCTGATCCAGGAGCCGCCAGCGGAGACCCGCAGGCGGCTCTTTCGTTTCCCACAACTGCACATAGGGGCGTAGCTCAGTTTGGTAGAGCCCCGGTCTCCAAAACCGGGTGTCCGCGCGGGTTCGAGCCCTGCCGCCCCTGCGACCGCCGGCCGAGCGAGAGCGACGCGGGCGCATGTCAACTGGATCTTGTCAACTCAACAGCGGAACACAGCGGCGGGCGCCATCCCGCCGCGCGACGTGGCGGAAGATACCCGAGCTACACCGGGGGTTAAGGGAGTACCCGGCGCCACGTCTGTTTGACTCGGGGCGGCCTGGACGGAAGCTGATAAGGCATGCCGGGCAACCGGACGCCAGGCCGCCCTGTCAAGACTTTTTGCGCAGGATGCAAGAGGTTTGCATCCTGCGCAAAATGACCGGGGCCGTCGATTATGTCCCGGGTATGCAGGCAGTAAAAGAAGCGGATACAACAACTGCCTGCTCGGGGCCTTAGCTCAGTCGGTACGAGCGCTTGCGTGGCACGCAAGAGGTCACGGGTTCGAGGCCCGTAGGCTCCACAGGGCATCCGTCCGGCCGGGCGGTGCCTGAATATGGGCAGGATGGGCCGCGTTCAGGCGGCCTGGCGGAAACGGCAGCAGGGCGTGCTGGACAACGCACTGCTCCGGACATCCTGGGGCCGGAGGGTACCTGGCACAGCGGGGCTATGGCGCAGTTGGTAGCGCGCTTCCTTCGCAACGAAGAGGCCGCCGGTTCGATCCCGGCTAGCTCCACGTGGTGAGCCGTGGCACGGCATCCGACGGGGTTGATCGCCCCGCGCAGGCTGATCACCTGCGTCAGCAAGGTAACCGGCATATCCGGGCGCGAATCCCAGCGCCCCGGCCGGAGCAACTCACCACTCCACGGGACGTAGCGCAGTCTGGCAGCGCGCCTGCCTTGGGCGCAGGAGGTCGCCGGTTCGGATCCGGCCGTCCCGACAGCGCCCCGGGGTACGGTGATTACTTGTGCGTCCGCCAGGCGATCACGGAGTGTTCGGGATGTCATCAGTTCTCAGGTCAGTCACGGGCTGGAAGGATCTCTGCCACCCGGGTAAGCGCCGTCTACAGCCCCAGGACCGGTCAATGGCCGGGCCGCTGGTGGCCGCGCCCTTCGAGCTTTCGGAGTTCCCTCCGGTCCCTGAATCGAGCCAGCTTCCCCCGCTCAACCCGGACCTGATCACCGGCTCCCTGGGCAGCATGACTGCCGGCCCTCAGACGTGCGCCGGAGACTTCTACGGCTACCTGTTCGCCGCCCAGCCGGGCCTGCGGGGGATGTTCCCGCCGCAGATGTCCGTGCAGAACGAGCGGCTGTTCGGCGCGCTCGTACGGATTGTGAGCCTGCTAGATAAGCCGTACCTGCTGGCGGGCTACCTCGCCCAGCTCGGCGCCGACCACCGGAAATACGGCGTCTCCCCCGAGCACTACATGCCGGTGGGCGACGCGCTCATCCGGGCGCTGCGCCGCCACTGCAAGACATGGGACGAGTCCACCGAGCGCGCCTGGATGACGGCCTACTCCATGGCCGCGGACATGATGATCACCGGGGCCGAGGCCCAGACCGGGCCGGCCGCCTGGCGCTGCCAGGTCGTCAAGCACGAGCGCCGCACCCACGACCTGGCCGTCGTCACGGTACGGCCTGATCAGCCGCTGCCCTACGAGGCCGGCCAGTACGTGACGGTGCAGACCCCGCGCTGGCCCCAGGTCTGGCGGCACTTCTCGGTCGCCAACGCCCCGGCCGCTGACGGGCTGATCGACCTGCACATCCGGGCCGTGCCGGCCGGGTGGGTGAGCAATACCCTGGTCTCGCTGACCTCGCCGGGCGACGAGATCCTGCTCGGCCCGGCTGCCGGGGAGATGACGGCAGGCCACGCGAACGGCAGCGACCTGGTGTGCGTCGCGGGCGGCACGGGCCTGGCCCCGCTCCGGGCGATTGTCGAAGATGTGCTGCGCAGCGATGAGGAGAACGTCGCGGCGGGCACGGGCGTGCGGCGCAACATCAGCCTGTTCCACGGCGCTCGCGATCCCCTCGGCTTCTACGACATGCCTCACCTTCGCGAGCTGTCCTCGTTCTACCCGTGGTTCCAGGTGGTGCCGGTTATCTCCGGCGATCACGATTTCGGCGGTCTCCGGGGCAATGTGGCTGAAATAGCCGTAAAGCATGGCGATTGGAGCGAACGGCATGCATTCATCTCGGGGCCGGAGGGAATGGTCCGGGATGCCGTTCTCGGCTTCCAGGCGGCTGAGGTGCCTGATGCACAGGTGCATTACGACGGCATCGAGGTGGGAGATGCATGACTCTGCGCGTGTTTCCCAGGCGCGTCCCGCAGGCTGGCGCGGCCGTGCTGGCCGAGGCCGAGATGTTCCTGGCTGAGTTCTACGCCGCCTGTCCTGCACCCGGTGAGGCATCCGCGCGGATGGCCCAGGTCCGCGAGTCCGTGCTCGCCACCGGCACCTACGAGCACACGCCGGAGGAGCTGGAGTACGCCGCCAGGATCGCCTGGCGGAACGCGGCCAGGTGCTCGGGGCGGGACAAGTGGCGGACCCTGCGAGTGCGCGACTGCCGGACGGTATCGGACCCCAAGCAGGTCGCCGACGAGACCGTCGCCCACCTGCGCACTGCCACCAGCCACGGCCGGGTGCGATCCTGGATCACGGTGTTCGCCCCGGACAGGCCCGGTAATCCCGGCCCGCGGATCATCAACGGGCAGGCCGTCCGGTACGCCGGCTACCGCCAGCCGGACGGCGTGACCGGGGATCCGGTCAACGTGGCCCTGACCGACCTGGCGGTCAGTCTCGGCTGGCGGGGCCGCGGCGGGCGGTTCGACGTGCTGCCCCTCATAACTATGGACGGCAGCGGGGAGCTGTGCTGGTCGGACGTGCCGCCCGATGCGGTGCTGGAGGTCCCGATCAGCCACCCGGACTTCCGGTGGTTCAGCAAGCTCGGGCTGCGCTGGTACGCCATTCCGGTGATCACCGACATGTACCTGGAAGCCGGCGGCATACGCTATCCGTGCGCGCCGTTCAACGGCTGGTACCAGGCGAGCACAGAGGTCGGAGTCCGGAACCTCGGCGACGAGACCCGCTACAACGTCCTCCCCGATGTGGCCAGGGGCATGAAGCTGGACATGTCATCGCCGAGCACGTTCTGGATGGACCGGGCCGCGGTCGAGCTGGCCGTGGCCGTCCATCACAGCTACCGCCGGGCCGGCGTAGTGGTCACCGACCACCAGGCCGAGACACGCAGGTTCGCCCACTGGGCTGCCCGGGAGGGCGAGGCCGGGCGCGAGGTGCCGGCGGACTGGGCGTGGATCGTCCCGCCAGTCAGCGGCAGCACGACCCCCGTGTTCCACCAGGAGTATCAGGCCGCGGTGCTGAAGCCCGGCTACTTCAGGCACGAGGATGGCCCGCTGATCAGCGGGTGACGGGACATGGCGCAGTCCGGCAGCGCGCGTGCTCGGGGAGCACGAGGTCGTCAGTTCAAATCTGGCTGTCCCGACGGAGCCGGATGTACACCGGCTTGCTGGAGCCCGGCCTTGCTAACCGGGTGCGGTGCTGAGTGTTAGCAGCACGGTGATCCGGCTGGGCGGCAGCGCCGTCCGATGGTGATCCAGGGACGATGCGAGGTCGTCGGCACCACTGACTGAGGTTCGGTACACGGCTGCGGGTAGAGGGCAGAAGGCGCTGCCACCCCTCGCAAGGGGGAGACTCCCGTTCGATTCGAGGATCGCCGCAGACGCAGTGGCCGCGTTTCCCTAGCAAGCGGAGGCGAAAACCGCAGGACGGCAGAAGCTTGCAGGTGGCCAGGGTGGTATAGCCGCGCGGCACTACCCTGGCGCCGATTCGGGCTGTAGCGCAGCTTGGCAGCGCGCCGCGTTCGGGACGCGGAGGCCGCCGGTTCAACTCCGGCCAGCCCGACCTAAGATCTGAGACAGACTGCTGGCGGAGGGAAGCGCGATGTGGCTGTTCGAGGCCCTGACGGTCCTGGTGGCGGGCGGGGCAGTGAGCCTGTACCTGCTCCTGCTGTTCTGGGGCGTTGTCATTTTCGGCATGCGGGCGCGCGAGATTCCTGCCCTGGCCTGGAGCATGGTCGCCGGCTGGGAGCAGCAGAACCGGCTCAAGGCCATCCTGGCAGCCAGGAAAGGTACGAACGCGGTCAGGTAGCTCAGTCGGTACGAGCGCCTGCCTGAAAAGCAGGAGGTCGCCGGTTCGATGCCGGCCCTGACCACGAGATCGGCGATCGACGGTCTTTGGCCCCCGCGGTAAGCGCATCGGGGGGTAGAGCGGCGGCAGGTTTGCGGCCGGGTGATGAGCCTGGCCTGACCCTTCGATGGGAGCGCTGCGCGATGGGGCTTCATGAGGCCCCGTAAGTCAGGTAGCGAAGCGGTGTGACTCCGTACTGGGCGCGGCCGAGGCGTGCACGCTGAATCCGTGAGGGTCCGACTCCCGGCGAATGGCCAGCTACCTGGCGTAGGTCCCTGGGGAAGGTAACGACGCCCCTGTGAGCCGGGCCGCAAGCCCGGCAACAGCAGGCTCCGGCTCGACCAAGCCAGGGACCGCCCTGCGGGCGTGGCTCAATGGCAGAGCACCAGCCTTCCAAGCTGGCCACGCGGGTCCGATTCCCGTCGCCCGCTCGTATAGTCGGAGCATGATGCTCCGCCAGGTAAGGCTCCGGTCAGGCAGCACCGAGCTGACCTGCTGGATGGAATCCCGGGTCAGGATGGGAGATGTCATCACGCTGAAGAACAGCGATTCCCCGGGGGTTCTCTGGTCCGTCGAATGGGCCGGCAGCCAGCTTCGCGAGCCCCTGTCGATCAACAGGGGCTGGAGCAATAACATCTAGCACGCGCGCCGCTAGCTCAGAGCAGTGGTATCCTTAAACACGTGCCAAGAGACCGTGAGCTGTACAACGCTTACATGGCGTCGTACATGAAGAGCTGGTACGACCGCAGGCATGCCGAGGCTGTGGCGGCTCTGGGCGGGCACTGTGCACATCCTGGTTGTTATGAGGTCGATGACCTTCAGTTTGACCACATCGACCCGCAAACAAAGACCATGACGATCGCTAGGATGTGGACTGCCTCAGAGGAGCGGTTCCAGACAGAACTGAAGAAGTGCCAACTCCTTTGCTGGCCGCATCACCTGGAGAAGACGCTCGCAGAGAAGAACCAGCGCTCTGCGCGCGGAACGCACGGTACGGTGACCGCTTACCGCTACTGCGGACCTCCAAAGTGTGAGGCGTGCAGGGCCGCCAAGCGTTCCGCGCCCAGCTACAAGGCACGCGCCGCTAACTCAACTGGTAGAGAGCCGCACTCTTAATGCGGAAGTTCGGGGTTCAAGTCCCTGGCGGCGCACGCAAGTCGTTGTCATTAGCAGGAAAAGCTGTATTATGGAGTCATCCCGGTTCCGCAGGGACAGAACGAAAGCTAGCGCCTCGCTCCCGGCAAGAGCGTTATAGGGCCTCCGCTTGCGGAGGTGGCGTTTCCCCTGCGGTGCCAGGATCTCCGGCGGGCGAGTGGCGGAATGCAGACGCGCCGGCCTCAAAAGCCGGTGTCCGCGAGGACGTGAGGGCGCGAATCCCTCCTTGCCCACAAGCGCCGACGGCGAGCGCCGAGCAGACCAGGACGGGCAGCCCCCGTCCCAGGTGCCGGCGCGGGGCGCGGTATCAAGTACCGGATCGTCCGTCCGGGTGGCGCCCGGAGGAGGAGGGGACTACGCAGACCCGACCTGTCCTGAGTGGATCGGGCCGCGTGCCATGGGGTATTGGGTAATTGGCAGCCCGCAAGGTTCTGGACCTTGTCGTCCTGGTCCGAGTCCAGGTACCCCAGCATGGCCGCGCTCTGCTTGCGGCCGAGGTCCCAGCCTCGGTTCTGGGCACAGGCGGAGACGGCCGCAGTACCAGGCCCCGATAGCTCAGTCGGCCAGAGCGTCCCACTCGTAATGGGAAGGTCGCCGGTTCGATGCCGGCCCGGGGCTCGTGTGGACAGCTCGTATCGAGGAGTGCCCGGTCTGCCATAAGGGCGTGGCCGTACGGCCGCTGACCGGCCGGCTCTGGCGGCACGGCCAGGAGACATGCTGCCCTGGCAGCGATAAGACAGCAGGAGAACTGGTCCGAATGGCGGAAATGGCAGACGCGCCAGCTTGAGGTGCTGGTGCCCGCGCAGGGCGTCCGGGTCCGAATCCCGGTTCGGACACGGTGAGGAGATCCAGGACTGGCGCTCCTGGCCGGTCCCCGGGGCCGGTAGCTCAAGATGCCGGCCGCCCGGGTGGCCAGAGCGCCTCACATGACTTGCCGGTCTAGCTCAGTTGGCAGAGCGCCCGTCTTGTAAACGGGAGGTGATCGGTTCGAGGCCGTTGACCGGCTCTCGTTCCGGGGTGGGTTGACGGTATCCCGGCCGGGTTTTGGCCCCGGCGCACGCTGGTCCGACTCCAGCTCCCGGAGCACAGTGACTTGCCTCCATAGCTCAGTTGGAACGAGCGCGCCCCCGGTACGGGCGAGGTCACCGGTTCGGCTCCGGTTGGAGGCTCGCAGTAAAGCACGCGGACGTAGCTCAGTTGGTAGAGCGCTACCTTGCCAAGGTAGGGGTCGCGGGTCCGAAGCCCGTCGTCCGCTCTGAGATCACGACCCGAGATAACTGGTGCCGGGACGGAACTCCATGCCAATACCTAATCCGTTTAGCGGCGTGATCTCTTGAGTCCGGGTGGTGGAATAGGCAGACACGCACGGTTCAGGCCCGTGTGTCCCTCGCGGGACATGAGAGTTCAACTCTCTCCTCGGACACGTTGGAGCGGTCGCCTAGTCAGGCCTAGGGCGCGTAACTGCTAATTACGTAGGGGTAACACCCTCGCGGGTCCGAATCCCGCCCGCTCCGCTCTGGGAGGTTCGCCTAGTGGCCTATGGCGCCCGGCCGGAAACCGGGTTGGGAGTAACGCCCCTCGCGGGTCCGAATCCCGCACCTTCCGCTCAGATCTCGATCCGGATCATCTGCTCCGGCAGCGGCCGGTGCACCACGGCGTCGATCTCGGCCGCGAACTCATCCGGCAGTCCATCCACCCGGTACAGCGAGCGTTTCATGAACATGGCCACGTAGTTGGCTGCTTCCTCGGGCCGGGCCAGGCCGCGCATCCTGACCGTCACCGTCACCTCGGGATCGTCCATGCGGCCAACGTACCGAGAGTCTCCGCCTGGTGAGGTCGCCTAGTGGCCTAGGGCAGCCGCCCCGAAAGCGGCCAGGGTGAAATACCCCTCGTGGGTCCGAATCCCACCCTCACCGCTCTGGCAAGGCAGGATCGCCTAGCGGCCTAGGGCGCTCGTCCTGAAAACGAGTAGGGGCAACCCTCGTGGGTCCGAATCCCACTCCTGCCGCCTTAACGGCGCAGCGTGATCGGGTTCCACCCGCCGGTTGCCAGGTGCAGCGCCAGGAAGAACAGGCCGACGGCGACGACGCCGAGGGCGGAAATGCCCGATACGCCAGCAAAAGCAATGAACGCGGCTATTGCGAACGCGATGGCAGCAAAGATAGCAAGCATGCCAGGGAGACTGCCCTGGCGATAGTGGTTCAAACGGGGGCCTGTAGCTCAGCTCGGTCAGAGCGCTTGCCTGATAAGCAAGAGGTCGCTGGTTCAATTCCAACCAGGCCCACGGCGGTGTAGCTCAGTTTGGTAGAGCGCCGGACTCATAATCCGATGGTCGCCGGTCCAATTCCGGCCACCGCTACTCAGTTGCCGCTCAGTGAGGAGTTAACCGATGGTCAACCTGAAACAGGCCCCGCTTAATGCGCGGGCCGCTAGCTCAATGGCAGAGCAGCCGACTTTTAATCGGCAGCGTCGGAGTTCGACCCTCCGGCGGCCCACCCCCGCTCCGTTAGCTCAGTGGACAGAGCGACTGCCTTCTAAGCAGCAGGTCACGGGTCCGAATCCCCTACGGAGCACATGAACGGCCGCGCTTAAAGACGGCCCCGGGCATCTCGCGGCGCGCAGCGAGATCTCTCTCCGGCGGTCGGTCAAGCCGCGCGGATCAGCGGTCCTGTCGTCTAGTCAGGCTCAGGACGCCTGCCTCTCAAGCAGGTAACACCGGTTCAAAGCCGGTCAGGACCACTAACCGGCCGGGCACTACGGGCACGGCCGCCTAGAACCCCTGGACGCTGGCGGACCAGCATGGGGCGCTCAGGCCGTGGTGAACAAAGTCCGTGGCAAACCCAGCCAGCGAGTCCTCTGCCCGCCTGGCCGGTTCTTTTCAGGCCCCCATCGACCAGTGGCCAAGGTCACCGGCCCTTCAAGCCGAGGACGCGGGTCCGAATCCCGCTGGGGGAGCGAGGCCAGGTAGCTTATCCTGGCAGGACGCGGGGTGGAGCAGCTCGGTTGTGCTCGCTGGACTCATAATCCAGAGGTCGCCAGTTCAAATCTGGCCCCCGCTACCGATCCGGCGTAGCTCAGTTGGCAGAGCGCCTCTCTGTTAAAGAGGATGCCACTGGTTCGAGACCAGTCGCCGGAGCGTTTCCCGAGGTGGCGTAACTCAGCCAGGCCAGAGTGCCAGCCCGTCAAGCTGGAAGCCGCGGGTCCGAATCCCGTCGTCACCGCGATCAGCGAGAGTCACCGGCAGAAAGACAAGCTGCGCTGCTGTCCGGCAGCGCACTGCTCTCGCTGGCATACGTGCGGGCCTGCCCGCGCCGACACCGCCTGGGGCAGGCCAGGATGGGAAGCGCCCGCCGGGGTGCAGCAGGCAGAGGCTGTTTAGCTCAGCGGGAGAGCGCTGCCCCGACAAGGCAGAGGTCCTGGGTTCAGCTCCCAGAGCAGCCACTTACTTGTCGAGGCCGGCGCCCTGCCGCATCTTCCGGTGCTCGCTGTCCGCGAGATGACGGATCGCCCGGCCGCCTCCCAGGCGGTACCCGACAGCGAGGCCGATGACGATTCCGACAATCAACATAGCAATCATGCTTGTATTGTCTCAGAACGGACAGACAGGCAGCAATCATGCGCCCGTAGCTCAACGGATAGAGCGTCTGACTACGGATCAGAAGGTTGGGAGTTCGAGTCTTCTCGGGCGCGCGAGCCCTGGCGAAAGGCCGGGGACATGGTGGCTGTAGCTCAGTCAGGTTAGAGCGCTAGGTTGTGGTCCTAGATGTCGCGAGTTCAAATCTCGTCAGCCACCCCCAGGGCGATTAGCTCAGCATGGGAGAGCGCTCCGTTCACACCGGAGAGGTCACCGGTTCAAACCCGTTATCGCCCACCCTGGCGGAAGTGAGCGGCAGCACGCTCAGCGGTCTGTAAAACCGTGGCCTCCGGGCAGATCTGGGCCGGCACCAGATTCCGCCACCATGCGCTCGTAGCTCAGTGGACAGAGCGGCGGCCTCCGGAGCCGCAGGTCGGGGGTCCGATTCCCTTCGAGCGCGCTGGCCGGCAGGTGAGCAGGCTGACACCGCCTTCGGGCTCAGCCCCCTGCCGGCCTCCAGTCCTGGCGGGTTGGCCGAGTGGATCAGGCATGCGCCTGCAAAGCGCAGTACACGGGTCCGATTCCCGTACCCGCCTCCAGGACCCTGTAGCTCAGCCGGATAGAGCACCTGCCCCCTAAGCAGGGCGTCGCGCGTTCGAGTCGCGCCAGGGCCGCTATGTGTTCCCGCTGTTGAGACGCTCCTCGCCCCGGAAGGTATAGGAGGAGACGTGACCACACCCCAGATCCCGCCGGACACCGCCGCCGCCGGCCAGACCGGCCATATCGAGGCGCATAACCAGATCTCCGAAGTGCTCACAGCCATGGCCGCCCAGCTCGGCGCAATCCCGCCGATATCCTGGGGGAGGGTCACACTGGTCAGCGGATCCGTTAGCGTCACGCTGCCCGCGGTGGATGCCGAGTCGGTAGTCCTGGTCAGCCGGATGACGCCATCGGGCACCATCGGGCACCTGTCGGTTCCGTCGGTCACGCCAGGCACGGGCTTCACGATCACGTCCTCCTCGGCGAGCGATAACTCGCTCGTCGGCTACGCGGTGCTCGGCTAGCAAGACCGCCCAGGCAAGCCCAGAAGGATCAGGAGGACCCAAGTGACCATGACGGATGTGGGCTCGCTGCCCAGCATGCTCGACACGTCCACGGTGATGTGCCAGAACCAGATGACCGGCCCGACGGTGATCGCGGCTGACGCCAAGCGCAACTACGAGATCATCTTCCAGGGCAAGGGCCATCCGGACGGCGAGGACGTGCAGGCAATCCCGGAGTACCTGCTGCGGACCCCGCAGTTCCAGAAGGCGCTGCGCCAGGGCATCTTCAAGGTGATCGAAGGCGATGACCACCCGATCGTCGTCGCGGCCATGCGGCGCCAGACCGACGCCTTCCAGAAGCGCATGGCGGCCGACAACCTGGCTGCCCGCGAGGTGCTCGACGAGGCGGCCGACAACGACATCGTGATCGTTACCTGCATCGGCCCCGGGTCGCGCGAGGGCGCTGTCTGCGGCGAGCAGGTTCCCGTCAAGGACAAGGACCAGGCCGGCCGGCCGCCGCTGTGCGACCGGCACCAGCACCTGTCCGACTTCTGCTTCAAGCGCGGCAGCAACCCCTGGGTGCTGGATGCGGAGGGCCTGCTCTGACATGACCCGCAACGCCCCCGACCCGGCCGCGATGACGGGCACCTACGACACGACGGAGACCGCCGGCCCCGACGCCCCGCACACGGAGCTGCGCGGCGTTACGGCGGCCTTCGACCGTGCCCGTGCGACCGACCTGGCGTGGGCGCTGCGCGCCATGGACCCCGAGGACGAGCAGGTCAGCCCGAACGTGGTGCAGACCTCGCCCGGCCTCACCGTCAACCGCGGGGATCCGGACGAGGACAAGCGCCGCGTATCGGCCGCCGCCCAGCGCGCCAGGGAGCACCTGGAGCAGGCCGGGCTGGAGGTCGATCCGGTGAGCGGCGCCGTCCGGACCCGCGACCACAGCGCTCCCTGGATGAACCAGGCGAGCAGCCTCGGGCCGATGGTGACCGTGGACGATACGAGCGACCGGAGCGCAGGATGACCACCCCCAATTTCCTCGGCGTTGCCGACCCGTACGGCGTCCCGGTCGAGCCGGTCACCGAGCAGGCAGACACGATCACGCTGAACCACGCGACGCCCGCAGCGCTCAGCAGGGCGGGCATCGTCTCCTACCCCAGCCTGGAGACAGCCCAGGCCTCGCCGACCGCCGACGTGATCACCGTCTACGACGTGACCACATCGAAGGCGCTGATCCTGAACACCGACTACACGCTGACCGCTTCGGGCACCAGGCCGGAGACGATCACCTACTCGGTCACCAGGATCAGCGCCTCGGCGAACTCGGCCGACGGCGACACCGCGCGGGTCACTTACCGCTACGGCACCCAGCAGGACGAGAACTACCTGCTCGGCGAGTTCCAGGGCGAGCCCGGTGCCGCGCCCGCCGGGACAGCGTTCGAGGCATCCAGCGACCCGACCACCGGCTCGACCGTGGCCGGCATCGGCGAGCAGGGAGCAGGCGGGTCGCTGACTGACCCGGCAATGGGCAGCCAGTCCAGCTCCGAGACCGGCGCCCCCGGGTCGGAGTACGCGGTCAACGAGGTCGAGCCCGGCGCGCTCGGCTACCCGCTGGGGTCGCCCGACACGAACCCCGTCTACGGCGGCGACACACCGGAGAGCTACTCGCCGGTCAGCACCGCATACTCGGCGACCCTGGACACCACTGCGGCCGGAGGCTCCGACCTGGTGCCCTCGATGTACTCCAGCCCGCCCGGGTACCGGGCGCCGTCCTCCGGCGTGGCCGCTTCCACGAAAGACACCACGCTCACGGACATCCTGGGGAACGCGATTAACGCGAACCCGGTGCTGACGGACTCGTCCTACGCCGCGATGAACGTGGACACCAGCTACGTCGGCGCCCCGGCCGAGCCCACCTCGCTGGACACCCAGGCCGATGCGTTCCTGGCGGACCAGCCGGGCCAGCCCGACTACCTCAGCCAGCAGGGCATCGTGCCGTCCTCGGTCGTGGTCACGGACACCACGACCAGCACCGTCCTGGTGCTGGGCACGGACTACACGCTCACCGTCGCCGGCAATGGCCCGAGCACCGTCGCCTACATAACTCCCGAGACCGGATCCGGCTTCACGGCGGGGAACAACATCTCGGTCGCCTACTCCTACGGTGACCAGACCTACTGGGACTCCAACCCGCCCGTATCGGTGCCAGGTGCGCCGACGATCACCGGGGTGGAAGCGGTCAACCGCGGTGCCCAGATCACCTGGGAGGCCCCTGCCGGAACGGTGCCCATCGACTACTACCTGGTCAAGGCCAGCGACCTGGGCACGATGTACGTGCCCGTCACCGGCCAGCCGGTGGATTACGGCCAGCCGGCTCCGTCCGGCGGCGCGCAGACCGGACAGCCGACCTACCAGGCCGACACGCTCACCCTGGAGGCCGCGGCAATCGCGGCCCCGGCCGCGCCGGCTCCCACGCAGACGACTACCGGGGGCACCGTCGCAGCGGGAACGTACAAGGCGGCCGTGACCTACGTCAACGCCGACGGCGAGACCGTGGCGTCGGCCCAGGGCACCGTAGTCACCACCACGGGTGCCTCGACGATCACCGTCCCGTCCCCGGCTGCCTCTGCCGGGGCAACCGGGTGGTACGCGTACGTCTCCCAGGCGGGAGGCTCGGTGCTGACCCGCCAGCAGGCCGCGGGCTCGCCGTCGATCATCGGCACCCCCCTGGTGCTGACCGCCCCGCCTACCTCCTCGGGCGTCACTGCGCCGGCCCTGAACACCACGCTGCCGACGCTCTCGAAGTCCGGCATCCTGACCCCGCCGAACGCGCTGATCGTGCGCGACATCACCTCCGCCCAGCAGAGCATCCTCACCAGCGGCGAGATCGCCGGAGGCGAGGGCGACCCGCTCCAGGCCGACGGCCAGGTCCTGGAGTACGGCTACGACTACACGGTGACCGAGATCGGCACCGGCCCCTGGGTCCAGTACCAGATTGCCCTGGCCGAGGGATCGGTCAACGCCTCCGCCGGGGACCAGATCATCGTCGAGTACTGGTGGGGCGCCGACCCATCCTCGGTCAGCGCGGTGTTCACCCAGGGCCTGGTCGAGAACACGCCGGTCATCTACCGGCCGGACGGCACGACCCCGTACAGCCAGGGCTACCGGTTCGCCGTGGCCGCAGCTAACCGGATCGGCGTCGGACCCTATTCCGCCTGGTCCGCCTACGTGGTGCCGCTCAACTACAACGAGCCGCAGCCCGGCAGCGAGGGCTCGATCAACGTCGGCACCGGCTCGCTTGACCCGGCAAACGCGATCAACCCGATCTACCGTCCGGACGGCACGGTAAAGAGCGGTACCGGCCTGGGAGGCTAAGCCTGTGGCGACCTACTCGACGATGCTCGGTCTCAAGCTCAACGGCGAGGCCGACCCGTTCCAGCTCTCGGATTTCGTCGCGAACTGGGGCGTGCTCGACGCATCGCCGGGCATCTTCGTCTGCACGTCCACCTCCCAGCCGAACTGGGACACCAGCCAGGCCGGCCGCATGATCTTCATGACCGACCTCAAGCAGATCGCCTACTGGACCGGTACCGCCTGGGCCGAGCTGCGGGACGCCTCCCCCGTGTTCGCCGGCGGTACCTACATCAACAAGCTGGTCAACCCGGGTACCTCGCCGACGTTCAGCGTGCTGACCCTGACCACGCCGCGGCCGTGTGCCCTGGCCATCTGGCTGTCCGCCACCTACAACTGGCCGAACAACCAGACCCAGGACGGCTACCAGGTCATCACGTTCGACGGAGTGGCCGGGTTCATGGGCGGCTTCCGCGAGCAGGTGCGGTTCGCGGGGAACAGCGGCGATTCCAGCGCCAACACCGGCAACAACATGGTCTCGATGCAGATCATCCCGTCGGTCTCTGCCGGCCAGCACGTAATCGGCGTGCAGCCGCAGATCTCCAGCTCCTACAAGGTCGCCGTCAACCTGGTGGGCGTGAAGATCCTGGCGATGATGGCCGTCTACGCCTCGGGGAATGCCCTGTGACATGACCATCACCGATCCCGGGCTGATCGACTGGCGCGAGCGCCAGTACCTGTCCCAGTTCTCCCGGCCGCCGCTCGGGTTCACGGTGTACATCGGCGGCCAGCCGGCTGACCCGGACGGGGCGGCGATGACGGCCCGCCTGCTGCGCCAGAATCCAGACGGCACCTCAACCCTGATCAACACCTACTCTGCTGCCCGCGAGCAGCCGGGGGTCTACGAGGTAACCCCATCCTCGGCCGACACCCAGAACCCTGGCTACGCCGACCTGATCTGGATGTACACCGTCAGCGGCCAGCCGCAGCAGTACGCCTCCTACCTGGAGATCGGACCCGCGAACCCGTCCTACGACATGCTGCCGCTGCTGATGCAGGACTTCCTGAATGACCAGGTGTGGGTGCGGTTCGCCGACCTCTTCGACTCGGCCGGGGGCGGCCCCAATCTCCAGAGCTACTTCCAGGCGCACTGGAGCCGCGGGCGCGTCGCCCAGCTCATGGGCATCGCCCTGAGCAAGATCAACGCCGCCGCCCAGCCGTGGTCGAACTACACCCTCGACGGCAACGGCGGTCCCCTGTACCAGATCCAGTTCTGGGGCGGCCTGCTGGCCAGCTACACCTACATCGAGTGCGTCAAGCAGCTCATCCGCGCCTACACCGAGCAGGCCGCCTTCCAGGGACCGCCGATCGCCCGGCAGGACCGGCGCGACTACACCGACCGGTGGCGGGCAGCGCTCCAGGACGAGATGGCCGAGCTGAAGTCCATGCTCGACGTGTTCAAGATCCGGCACATCCTGAACGGCTCGCCCCGGGTCCTGGTCTCCGGAGGCACTTACGGACGTTATGCGCCGACGCGCATCGCTGGCTCGGTCGCAGCGCGCCCCCGGATGTGGGCTCGTTGGTATTAGGGTACGTAGCGGCATGGACGATCCGCAGGAGAGGCTTACCGGGCTGACCCCCGAGGAGGCCGAGGGACTGCGCGCACTCAGCTCGTTCGTCCGGGCGGTGACGCCGGAGGAAGCCGAGCGCCGGGCCAGGCCGTACACGATGAGTGAGGGCGGGCACCTCACGCGGGACCAGATAATCCTGACGCTGCTGGAGATCGACGCAGGCTGGGCATAGCTGCTGATGTAGCCTTCCTTGCCATGACCGGAATCACCGACATTGCCGGCGTCTACTGCCCGATGGGCTGCGGCCGGACGCTTCACCTGATGCCCAGCGGAATGATCCAGTGCCTGGAGAAGGACTGCCCGAATCCGGGGGCAGCGCAGACGATCCTGTCCAATCCTGAGACCACCGACATCGTGGTGTTCGGAACGGACAGCTACACCGTGCTGCACCCGCTCAAGGAAAGGCTCGGCGACCTTTTCTCGTGCGAGGTTCACGCGGCATGCGGCCGGCTCCCGGGGCCGCCAGGCGGAGAGCCCGGCCGGTACCGCGCCACCTATACGGGCGATGAGCTGTCCCTGGCGCCGATCGACGAGGACCCGCTGGCACTCACGCTCAACCCGGCCCGGCTGAGTGCCGTCCTGACCCTGATCGACGGCACGGCCGTGGAGATCCCCGAGATCCCGCCTGCCCGGCCGGTGCCCGGCGGCCCGGTCAAGGTGGACATCCCGTACCCCGCCAGTGCCAGGATCGCCACGGTGACCAGGGCCGTCATCATCAACAGGGACCTGGGCATCAGTTTCCCGCAGGATGTCTGGCCGCAGATGACCCTCCGGCCCGGCGACATGCTGACCCTGACCTTCGCGCTGGGCATGGACGCGGCCTCGGCCACGTAAAGCCCGCGCTCTCCGCGCCCAGGTGCGCTACAGTGGCCACACAACGTCATAGCCTAGCTTCGCGGCCCCCCCCAGGGCCGCGGCGCTGAAGCCCCACAGGACCCCGCCTCTCCCCCCGATGGCGGGGTCTTTCTTTTCCCCCGGAAGGTGCGAGACCGGAAGGGGAACCATGGCGGAGATCACGATGCCGGGGGCGACAGAGGCCCCGACCTCGAAGCTCGACCGCTCGCTGGGCTACATCCCGCGGGCGCTGGCCAGTCACTCGCACGTCATCCTGCTGCTGCTGCTGGGCCTTTACCTGATCGTGCTGCCGCTGTTCAGCGTCCACGTCTCCGCTGGCGCCGAGCTGATCGGCGGCAACTACTGCAACGTCACATCAGACATCGGCGCGTGCATCGCCGCCGGCGGGACGCTCACCATCCTGCACCGCACCCGCAGGCAGCACCGGGTCCAGGAGGCAACCCACCGGATCATCGCCGACCTGTACTTCCATCACGTCGGCGAGCGCCACGAGGCGGCCATCCCGGAGATCGTCACCCCGCAGGAGTAGCCCGTGGCCACCCAGAACGCCGCGGCTGCCTTCAGCGCGAACGCCAGGCTCACCGCGTCGGGCGGCTTCATCCAGAAGGGTGCAGCCGTCCTGTCCGCCGCGGCCGTGCTCGGCGTGTCCGGAACCGGCACCGCGCTGGCAGCAGCTCCCCGGCTGACCGTCTCCGGCCGGGTCATCAAGAACGCACAGGCCACGTTCTCGGCTGCGGCCGTGCTCGGGGCCAGGGCCTACGTGCCGACGCTCTCCGCGAGGGCCGTGCTGACGGCCGCCCCGCTGGTCACCCACCTGGCGGCAGCTCACCTGGCAGCGGCGTCCGCCCTGACGGCCGCCTGGTCGTCGTCGTCGGCCCACCTGCATGCCGCGCCTGTGCTGCTCGTCCCCGGCCGCGCCGGCGCCGTCGTCATGACGGCAGGCACCCAGCTCACCGCGACGGCCCAGCGGTTCATGCCGGGGGCCGCCAGCCTGTCCGCGAACGCCGTGCTGGGGGCCTCGGGCAGGGTCACCGAGCAGGCCAGGGCCGCGCTGTCGGCCGCCACGGCCCTGGCCGCACAGCCGCTGGTCACTCAGCACCCGGCTGCCCGCCTGTCCGCTTCCGCGTCGCTGACGGCGTACTTCTCGTCCGCTTCCGCGGCGCTGCACGCGGTCCCGGTACTCAGTGCCCCCGCGTCGGCCATCAGGGCCGCCCAGGCGCACTTCTCCGCCTCGGCCCACCTCTCTGCCCCCGCCGTGGTCACCGAGCGCGCTACGGCCGTCCTGGGCGCGCACAGCACCCTCTCGGCGTCAGCCCGCCTGACCCAGCACGCCCAGGCCGCCCTGCACGCCCAGCCAGCCCTCACTGCCAACGCGCACCATACCGTCGCAGCCGCTGCTGCACTCAGCGCCGCTGCTGTGCTGCGCGGTACTGCCACGCGCTCCGCAGCAGCTCATGCCGCCCTGTCCGCCTCCGCTGCCTGCGTTGCAGCGGCTGCAACACTGCCCGGGGTCCACCTGCACGCGGCCCCTGTCCTGCTGGCAGCGGGAAAGATCAGCCGGGCCGGCCATGCCGCGCTGGCCGCCCAGCCCGCCCTGACGGCGACCGCCCACGGCACCACGCACCCGCACGCCACCCTGGCCGCCGGCCCGGTGCTCTCGGCCGTCCCGCTGGACATCATCGTCAGCCAGGCCTCGATGTCAGCCGCAGCCAGCCTCGCCGCGGTTGCGGAGACCAGGTTCAGACCTCCGGTCCCGCAACTGCCGGACGGCCCCCAGCCCACCTGGCAGCGCGATGTCCAGCATTACGCGGTCGTCCAGGAACGCCAGCGCCACGCCCAGGCGCTGTGGCAGTACGGTGAGCTGGTCATCTTCGCCCTGCTGTGGCGGCCGGAGGACATCGGCGCCGGGTTCGCGCAGCGCTGCACCCGCTGCTACACCCCGTCGGCGGTGATCCCGCAGAACCCGCCGCTGCGGGACTCCAGCCCGGCCGCCGAAGCCCAGATCAGCGCCGCCTACGGCCAGGGCAACCAGTACAGGTGCACCCTGTGCTACGGCACCCAGATCATCTGCGCACGCCCGGCAGCGGTGCCCGGTGTCCGCGCCCTGCTGGTCCGCCCGGCGATCCTCACCGACACCGACCAGAACCAGCAGCGCAGCGCCAAGGGCGTGGTCAACCCCGGCTCGGTCGGCATCCAGGCCACGCCGGACTTCCGGGCGCACACCATGGATTACATGTTCCGCGGCGACGGCCGCCGGTATCAGCTCGCCGTACCCGGCCGCGTGACCCTGCGCACCGGCTTCGCCAGCCCGTGGCAGCAGGCCGAAGGTGTCGCCTACAACCTGCTGAACGCCAGCCTGGAAGATCCCCGGGCATCGGTGGCCTACGTCATCCCGCCCGCGCGCCAGGAGCTGGAGCAGGCACTCGGAACCTACACCAGGATCCCTGCTGACTACGCCTGGATCGAGCAGGTCAACGGGCCGCTGATCCCCGAGGAGGCGCCGCCTCCGGCCGCCTCGGGCAGCTACCAGGCCCCGGTCACCCTGGGCTCGTAGTGCCTGGCCTGCTCCAGACCCAGGAGATGGTGATCGCCGCCCATCCCGACCGGCTGATCATGATGGTCGGCGGCCTGCGCGGCCCGCGCGCCCGCAACATGGCCAACACCGCGCTGCGGGAGGCCCGCCGGGTCATGCCCAGCCTCACCGGCCGGTCGGCGTCCCGCCTGTTCCCGATATACGGCTCGGGCTACTTCGGCATCGGCTGGCTCGACAACTACGTGTGGTTCCAGGAGCAGGGAATCCGCCCGTTCACCATGTTCAGCCTGGCCGGCAAGACCATCCCGATGTGGGTGGACGACCCGACCGGAACCGAGCGGCAGAAGAACCCCAAGGCCCAGGTGCGCACCACCATGTCGGGCAAGACCCAGGTGCTCATCTTCCGCCGTGCGGCCATGCCCGGTGAGCGCCGGAGCCGGCGCCGCAAGATCGCCGACGGAACCTGGCAGGAGTACTCGGTACCCGCCAGCTACCCGGGTGCCCCCGGCCGGATCAGCAAGCGCGAGGCCGCCCAGCCGTACACCACTCCCGGCCGGACCCCGGGTGCCATCGCCCGCGGCAACATCGGCGTCCGCTGGCGCCACCCTGGCCTTGCCCCCCGGCTGTTCCTGAACCATGCGATGACCCTGGCGGCCGAGCAGGGAGGTGTCATCCCGACCAGGATCTACGCGGCTGACCGCGGCTGGCGGGCCAGGTTCTGAAGACAGAAATGCCCTCCCCCTGCTCGGAGGGGAGGGCATCGGGCCGAGGGGCTTAACCCCCGGCGGGGTACCCCAGAGAATAGCCGTGCCCCGGGCGGCTTTGCAGTGCAGAGGCGGACCCGGGGCGTACATCGGCAGTGTACGCCCGGAAGGTATGTGAGCGGCTACCTCCGGACAAAGTTGAGCTTGGCTGCGCTTCCTCGTGCCTCTACAGCCGCATCATCACGCGCTCGCGCAGCAGCTTCTTCGGTGTCAAAGCTGCCGAGGTACTTGGTCTTCGGGCCAACGTGTATCGAGGCGCACCAGCTACTTGATCGAGCATGCCAGTATACGCCGATGTACTTGGAAGTAGATTTCGACTGTTTTCGACGATTGAAGTCGTTCCTTGGTCCAGACCCATCGCGCAGATTGAAACGTTGGTTGTCGAGGCCGTCGTGATTTTGATGATCAACCCTGGCAAGGTCAGGCCGGATGACCCGATGCATCAGGACAGTCGTCTTCTTTCCGTCCAGCCTGACGGTGGCGATTGCGTAGGGACCGTTGGTACGCAGTCCCGGCCGGGGGTTCTCCCAGATGTACCAGCGGTACTGCATGACCAGTTGGTAGTCCTCGTCGCTGATAAGCGCTACGCGCCCGGCTGCCTTCTTTCCATGCAAGGCGATCGTCTTAATGATGGCTCCTCGACTGTCTTTAAAACCATTAACCGAAGGATATGCTGTTGAGCGGGTACTTGAGGACGATCAAGACGACTGCGGTGCAGGCCATCCAGCAGTCCTTCCAGGTCAAGTACCCGGAGCCGGACGCGGAGGGGGGCACCAGGAACCCCTTCGTCTCGATCGAGTACCCGGTCGAGGAGGCCCAGTACCCGGCCATCTGGGTGGACTACGAGGGCGCTGAGCTGCGCACTGTCGGCATCGCCTACACCGAGATGGACGCCCAGGGCAACGTCTACGCCCGCTGGCGGTTCGCCGGCCACATCGTGTTCACCGTGGTGGCGCTGTCCAGCAACGAGCGCGACATGATCTATGACCAGATGGTCGCGCTGACCGCATTCGCTGCCCAGTCCGACTTCCCCAGCACGTTCCGCCAGGTGGTCGAGGAGGCGCCGCTGGTCGCCGCGGTATGGTCCTTCGACACGGTGGAGGACCGCCAGCCCGCCGCCGCCCCGGGCACGCCGTGGGGCACCATGGACCTGATCTACGAGCGGGGGTTCGCGCTCCAGGTGATCGGCGAGTTCGTGTCCGACCCGAACTCCTACGACCTGGTGAACCTGGCCGAGATCCAGGTGGTCGCGACTGAGCAGGGCTACCCCGACAACCAGTCCGTCATCAACATCACCTCCTAGCCGTCCCGGCCCCGGAAGGGACGAGCATGAGGAGGGCTGCGTGACCATTCCGAGCTTCACGACCTACCAGCCGCCTGGCACATACGTGCAGGATGTCAGCACGGCGATCGTGGTGCCGACGCTTGTCCCGTCGCAGGTGCTGACCCTGGTAGGCCCGGCGCTGGGCTACCGCACCGCCGTCCAGTCGCTGCTGATCTCCGCCGGCACCCCGGTCGTGCTGACCTACATGGGCGTGTACACCACGGCCCAGCCGGGGCCGCCGCCGGTCTCGGCGCCGGTCGTGACGACGCTCACCGGCACCGTGCTGACCCCGGGTGTCGATTATGACCTGAGCACCGTGGCCGATCCGTCCGGCAACCCGGGGCTCGCCGTGACCTCGATCACCCGGGTGAACACGAGCACGAACGTGTCCGACGGCCAGCAGGTCTCGGTCACCTACAACTACGCGGACGCCACGTACTTCCAGCCGCAGGTGTTCACCGATCCGCAGAGCGTTATCAACGCCTACGGCCAGCCGTTCCTGACCACCGTCCCGCCGGGCGCGAACGCCTCGCAGGTCGCCAACCCGCTGTCGGCGGCGGCTCAGGTGGCTTTCGCCAACGGGGCCACCACGCTGCTGTGCGTCGCGCTCAACCCGGCCAGCGGCAACCTGGAGGAGCAGTTCGAGGCCGCCTATTCCGCGGTCGCTACCCAGTCGGCGGCCACCATCGTCGTGCCGGTGTTCACCGATGACCTCAGCGTCAACTCGGGCACGGTCTCCGAGCTGTGCCAGACCCTGGCCCAGACTATGGACTCGGCGATGTGGAGCGCCTACAACGACGGCTTCCCGCGCCAGGGGTTCTTCGGCTTCCCGCGGAACTACAGCGAGGCCGACGAGCCCATCCCGACCTTCGCCGGGAACCTGGCCAGCCGCCGGACCATCCTGGCCTACCCCGAGATCGTCATGCTGTACAACAACTCGACGGGCCAGGCCTTCCAGGCGTCGGGCTGCTATCTCGCGGTCGCGCTCGGGGCGATCCTGTCCAGCCTGCCGATCGACACCGGCCTGACCAACCAGACGATCAAGGGATTCTCGGGCCTGACCCAGACCGAGCGCGCCAGCATGACCAACGCGTTCATGAACACGCTGGCCGCCTCGGGCGTGTCGGTGTGCTTCATCAATTACGCGGGCGCGCTCGTCTGCCGCCAGGGACTGACCACCGACATGTCGGCCCTGAACTACCAGGAGATCTCGATGGTCCGCCAGTCGGACTCGCTCCTGGTGGCGGTCCAGCAGGGCCTCCAGGGCAGCGGCCTGATCGGGCAGCCGATCACGAACAACACGATCACGGCCGTCCAGGAGGCGCTGCTCGGGGTGCTGGAGGCCGCAGTCACCAACAGCGTGATCCAGTCCTACACCAACGTGTCGGTCACCCAGCAGACGTACCCCGGCGGCAGCCCGACAGTGATCACGGTCACCTTCAACTACCTGCCGGCCCTGCCGCTCAACTACATCACCGTCCAGATGTCGATTGACCTCTCGACCGGCCTGGTTGCCACCCAGAGCAACCAGAACGCCTCATCGACCGGCTCCAGCTCGTTAACCCAGGAGGTGAGGAGTAGTGGCGACCACCCAGGCACGGGTCGTAGGTTCCGGCTACACCGTCCTGTCCTACAATTCCCAGCCCATCGCGTACTGCGAGGGCTGGGAAGACTCAGGGCAGAGGGCTTTCTCGGACGTAGGCCAGCCCTATCAGTTCATTCAGCCCATCGGGGCCGAGCACCCGGTCGAGATCGCCACCTCACGCGTGATCTCCGGCGGCACGATCATGATCACGATCCGCGAGCTGTGGTCCCAGCCGGTCTGGTGGCAGCTCGCGGGCCTGGCCGGCACGTGGAACATGGTCGATATCTTCAACGCCCTGGCCGCCAACCCGAATTACGTCACTGCCAGCATGGTGATCAAGCCGCCGGGCACCGAGAACTCGCCCGGGAGCTGGCGCGGCAAGGTCTACCAGAACGTCACGGTAGTTGACATCAACGACGGGGAAACCGTGACTGTCGGGGCGCTCGCAGTCACCAAGGGCATCACTGTCGCCTACACGCACTACCTGCCCCTCAACTCCAACCAGTACGCCAACGCGAGCGGCTGACCCGGATCGGCGCCCTTTACCGCAAGCGCCAGGAAAAGTAAGTTCCGTCACCTTGCGTGTTATTGTTCCTTTTGGTCCGGCTAAGGGGCGTGAGGTGAGCGATGGCAGTAGTGACGAGGCCGTACAAGGTAGATGACCTGGAAGTGCAGTCGGATCCGGCTGGTGAGGTCATCGCAGAGGCGACCATCCGGTTCGCCGTGAATGGCGCGGAATACGAGATCGACCTGAGCGACCAGAATGCCCGGACGTTCCTGGGGATTCTCAGGCCATATCAGGAGGCGGGGCGGCGCATTAAAGGCGCTGGCAAGGCACGGCCGGCGGCAGACAGGGAACAGACCGCCCGCATCCGCGAGTGGGCGAAGAGCCAGCCGGATATCACGCTGAGTGACTTCGGCCGGCTGCCCGGCTGGGTCATCGTCAGGTACAACGAGGCCAATCCCGCAGCGTGACCCGCGGGCTCCGCCCGGAAGATATGGAACCCCATGTCGATCCGGGAGGAGCCCGTCTTGACCACCCCAGTGCCCGCAGCGGTCACCGTCACTACCGATAAGGCCAACTACAACCCTGGTGACCCGATCCAGGTCACCGTCGAGTACACAGACCCGGCCAACCCCGGCACCGTGCTGACCGTCACTGCGTCGGTTACCACGCCCAGCGGCGCGGTCACCGGCACTACCCAGGTCACGGTCGGCGCCACCCCGGCGACGCCGTTCCCGGTGACCGTGACCGACTCGCTCGGCGACACCTTCACCCAGCAGTCCAACGACCCGGGCACCGCTGTGTTCAGCGGAACGGTCGGCACGCCGCCCGCCTCGTGATCCTTCAGATCGACGTGACTGTTACCGGGCCGGACGGGGTGATGACCGGCTCTACGGCGGTAACAGTCAATGATCCGCCGGCGGCCGTCATCCCGGCCGCCCAGGCCCAGGCCGCTTCCCCGGGCGACCTGGCCACCATGCGCATGCGCCAGCGCGCTCAGGCGCTGCGAGGGGGGAGGGACAGGGCATGAACATCAACGTCAAGGCCGAGCAGCGGCCCGACGGTCATGTCCGGTGCAAGGTCGAGTGCGACGGCCAGGTGGCCACGCTCATCTTCACCGGATCCGAGGTCATGGTCGAGGTGCCCGAGCCTGCCCAGGCGAGCACGTGACCGCTCCTGCTGATGTAGCCGTAGCCGGCGAGTTCCCTGACGAGGCCTCGCCGGCCGGCGGAAGCACCGCCGGGCCGCAGGGCGAGCACGTCACCGAGATCCATGTCGATAAGCCCGAGACCGGCCGGTGGCAGGAGGACTTCTCCGGCCTGCTGACTCTAGGCTCGCTGCACGCCTGGTTCGAGTGGTGCGGCCACCGGATATCGATCAAGACCCTGACCACCGACGAGGAGCTGCTCGTCGGCCAGCTCATCCGCGAATTCGAGGGCGGCATGGCCGGAGCCAAGGCCTACGCCACCGCCACCGCGGGCCTGGCCGTCGAGTCGGTCGATCACCAGCCGATGCCGGCCCCGCTCGGGGAACATCCAAACCAGACCTACAAGTGGGCGCTGGAGCGCTTCAACTATGCGCGCAGGTGGTTCCCTCCGACCATCGACGCGATCCTGGACGCCTACTTCCAGCTTGAGATCCGCCAGCGCGAGGTGATGGCGGAACTGGGAAAAGCATCGGGCCTGGGGGAAGATGCGACCCCTGGGTTGAGCGCCAGCTCCGCCTAGCGGAGCGCCGCGGGCTGCTGTCCGGCCGCAGCCTCAGCCGGGTCCAGGAAGCGGCCCTGGACATCCTGTACTTCCTCGACGGCCTGGCCGTGAGCCGGGACCGGCGCGACATGGTGCTGGCCTCCGCAGTCGCCTCGGGCGTGATCACTGCGGTTCAGGCGTGGCCGGAGTACTTCGATCTGCCCGAGGGAGATACAGGAGCCTTCCCGTCGAAGGACGCCGACATGTCCGGCTTCGAGCTGGAGCGGGCCACGCCGGAGTCCGTCCTGGCCGACATGGCTGCCCTGGTGCAGGCCAGCCAGCAGATCACCATCCGCGAGGAGGATCCGCCGCCCTTCCCGGTGTTCCCGGCCGAGCCCGACCCGGAGTGGCCGTAAAAATTCCGTAAAGACGTGCTCACGTCCGTGGGGTAAACGGGACTTACTCACATAGGAGGAGATGTGAGCACGAACTGCACGCACGATAAGTGCGAACCCTATAACTCCTGCCAGGCCGCCACCGACTACGAGCGCCGCGGTGAGTTCTGGTGGCGCCGGGCACGGAACCGGCCGACGGATGACATGGGCACCGACCCGGTGGCCTGGCTGAACGGAGACACGCCCGGCAAGTAGCCCCGGAAGGTCTGGGAGGAAATCTCATGACCATTCCGTTCCCGGAGGGGCGTCCGGACACCTCCGTCGGCAGCGATTCGGGTGCCCAGCTCACCCAGGGCTTCCAGGTCCTCAGCCGCCAGATGCAGACACTGGAGCGCGTCATCTCGACGCAGACGGCGATGATGGAGCGCACCCTCAACGCCAACCAGCGCTTCCAGATGGCGGGCAACCCGCAGCTCCGCCAGGACGTGATGGCGTCGGTCGCGGCCACGGGCGGCTCGCTGCACGGCGCCAGGCTCACCCAGGTGTCGCCGATGGGCGCCATGTCCAGCATGGAGAACCTCCAGGCCTACGGTGCCCAGAAGCTCGGCCAGTGGATCGCCGGCACGCCGCTGTACGAGATGCCCACCGGTTCCCAGCAGGCAGGCGGTACGGGCGGTACCCCAGCAGGCACGCCGACCTCGACCGGCACCGGCTGGCCAGGCGGAGGAGCCGGCGGCGGCACTCCCGTCGGCACGCCTACTTCGGCCGGGCGCGCACCCGGGGCGGGGGCGGGCGGGTCGGGCGGCGCAGGAGGAGGCCCGGTAAGCCCGACGGCACCGATGGGCCAGGGCGGGGGACCGCCAGGCGGGGGCGGCCGTTCCGGCCTGCCCGGGATGATCTGGGGCTCGGGCTCGCGCGGCGGGTCCTCGACCGGGATGGCGGCGCTCCAGCAGGTCGGCGCCCGGGTGGCCATGTCCGGCGGCACCCTCAGCGGCCTCACCAGCGCGCTGCACTCGATCCCCGGCGTCGGCCTGATCATGGATGCGGTCAGCGGCGGAGCCAACGCCTACCTCAACCAGCGCGAGGCGGGCCGGGTCTACCAGGAGGTCGAGGGCGGCTCGAACCTCTCGGCCCAGACCGAGCGGCTGCACGCCGCCGCCTACCAGGCGAGCATGTACGGCCTGATGCCGTCGGGGGCCGCGGCCCAGTCCTTCGGCGCGGTCACGGCCATGGGCTACAACCAGGCCGCCGCCAACGAGGGCGGCCAGATGCAGAACCGGCAGTCAGCCCTCAACTTCGTCTACCACAACTACACCGGTACCGGGATGGACGTGAACCAGTCCCTCCAGGTCCTCCAGTCGGCCAGCTCGGATGCCAACGTCAACCTGAGCCAGCTCAGCTCCACCCTCAACTCGCTGTCGGCCGCCGCAGGCCAGGCCGGGACCAACGCCGAGACGGCCCGGAACCAGTTCAACAGCTACTTCCAGGCCGCGCTCGGCCAGGGCATGAGCAACGGCGCCACCACGGTGGCCGGCGGGATCAGCTCGATGCAGGCGTCGATGGGCAAGGAGTTCTCCGGCGTCAACTTCTCCGGCGAGCTGTCCCAGTCCCGCCAGTACCTGCTGTCCGGGATGAGCGGCATGAGCCCTGCTCAGCTCCAGTACACCGCGCGCACTAACCCGGGCGCCTACAACCAGCTCCTGGCCGGCCAGAATATGCAGTTCCTGACCCAGGGCGGCCTGATGACGCCGCAGCTCACGTCCTCGCTCAACAAGGACATCGCTGCCGCCGGAGGCGGCACTGCTCTCATGTCCAACCCGACGCTGCGCGACCAGGTTGCCACCCAGTTCCTCAACCAGAACCAGGTCAGCGGCAACATCAACGAGAACCTGTGGGCGCAGGAGATCTCGGCCCTGACCGGCGTCAACATGAACGCCACCCAGGCATTCCAGTGGATCGTCAGCCAGTCGTCCGGCAACAACGAGGCCTCGCACAATGCCGGGCTGGGTGTCGGGTCCACCCCCGGCGCGAGCGTCTCCGCCAGCAAGAAGACGCCCAGCGGCACCCCGGTCGGCCAGTACGGCCTGGCCCAGCCCAAGACCAGTGTCGTCAGCCGGATCTCCTCGCTGTTCGAGCACGGCAATCTCTCCGGCGAGTCGTGGCAGAACGTGCTGAAGGGCGCCAATGCACCGTCCGCGAACGCCTACCTGTCCCAGGAGTCCAAGAGCGGCCAGCGCAGCCCGGTCCTGGAAGGCCTGATCCAGAACACCTCCAGCAGCGACCAGGTGATGGTCAACACCTCCAGCGGCCAGCGGGTGATGTCCATGGCCGACGCGATGAAGTACTACCCGAACGAGCTGGCGGGCGGGAACGTCGAGTTCTACGGGTCCAAGGGCCAAGCGCTCGGCAGCACGAGTTCCCTCACCCACGGCTTGGTCAATGCTGCGGCGAACGTCACGTCCGAGGAGAAGCAGAAGGCAGGAGCCAACCTCGGCGTCACCGCGTCAGCCTGGGAGAAGTCCCACCCGAACACGACGGCCGCGGCCGGAGGAGGCCAGGCGGTCACGATCAACCTGTCGAGCGAGGCCGCCCAGCTCCTCAAGCTGCTGCCGTCCAACAACGACGTGGCCGCGGCCACCTCGACCGTCCCCGCGAACCCGGTGGTGTCTCAGGCGAGCCGCTGACCTGAGATCAGGTCCTCGGGCAGGCCGCTGGCCCGGCCCTCGACCACGATCTGGAACCGGATGCCGTGCGCGAGCATGCGCTTCATGCAGTCCTTCGTGCCGGTGCTCCTGGTGCCGACCTTCAGCGCGGCCAGGCCCCAGTCGGCCCCCTCCGCGCACATCTCCTCGTTGCGGTACGGCCCGGCCGCAGGGCAGACCGGTATGCCGCGGACCATCTTCCGGTGGCCGGGCTCGCACCCTGGCCGGCACGGGCCTTCCCAGTCTGCCGGGTGCGGGTCCTGCCGTACCGGCAGGCCGTCGCCTTCCATCTCCAGCGCCCACTCCTGGGCCATCCGGTCGGCGTTCGTGGACCAGTCGGGGTTCTCGTGCCCGCCGTGCACCACGATCAGCACCACGTCAGCCGGCAGCGAGTCGAAGATGGTGTTCAGCGCGGTGCGCAGCGACAGCGGATCGCCCCACTCGCGGCTGCCGGTGACGATCAGCCTGAATTCACGCATAAGGCGGCAGCCCGAGCAGCTCCATGATCATCCGGTAGCCGTATGCCGTGACGGTGTAGCAGCGGCGGCCGTCCTCGGCGCGGCTGGGCTTGACCCACGCCTGGGATTCCATCTTCCACAAGGCCCGCTGTACGCCCGCGTAGCCCTGCGTGTGTCCTGCCCTGGCGAGCTGGCTGGATGACATCGGCGCTGGCCTGGTCGCGAGCACGAGCATGGCCTTGCGGTGACTGGACGGCAGGAACCGGCGGCCGTACAGCCGCCGGACCCGCGCCGAGCGCTTTTCCTTCACTCCACTCCGTCCTCGGTGCGGGTGCGCAGGATCACTGGCCGTCCCAGGAACTCGGGGCTGTGCAGGAAGAACTGGTCGATGCTGTCGAACGAGTTCTCCCACCAGGCCTGCTTGCCGTTCACCTCGATGGCCACGCCGTCGTTCACATTGTCGTGCACGAGCGTCAGGACCGGCAGCCGGCGCTCAGGAGGCATCAGCCGGGGAACCCGGTGGCCAAGCTCCATCGGCGGGGATGACTCGCTGCCACTCTCGTCGCGGTGCGGGAACCGCATCAGGCCCGGGTTCAGATCGCGGTCGTACTCGTCCGTGTTGCGGAACGCCGGCCCGGTGATGACGCAGACGCCGCCCATAGACCACACGTGGTCGCCCTCGGCGATATCTGACCACTTGACCAGCTCGAACTGCTCAGGAAGGTGTTCGCTCATGGCTCTCTTTTCTCGCCCATCACGCTCTCGGTGAGGCGGGCGCTTTCCTTGCGGTTGTGGTCACGCCAGGCGATGTGCGCGGCTTCGAGGCCCAGGACCTCGGCGATCCCGACGGCGAGACGCTGCCGCGGGGTCAGCGTGCGCTTCCACGCCCGGTAGCTCCGGCTCAGTACCCGGATGGCGATGAGCGCGAGCACGATCAGCGGAGCCCCGATCAGCACGGCCGAGGCCAGGCCCAGCCATAGGCCGGTACCCAGGTCGGCAGCATCGCCGTATGGCGAGTACTGGAACAGGTCGTACAGCGCGAACGGGGCTATGGCCCCGCCTGCGATCAGCGAGATGCTCCCGGCGAGCAGGCCGGCGCCAAGGCGCGAGGTCTTTACTTCACCGCTGCTGTGTCTTCCGCTCATCATGCCTCCAGTATACAGCTTTTCTTGCTAATAGCGACCGCACCGCCAGGCAGGCCGCGCCCCAGAAGGATAGAGACGGGCTGCGAGGAGGTGCTGGTGGGAACGGCGACGCTGGGCTACCCGGGCGGCCCGAACATCGCCTTCAGGATCGACCCCGAGATGATCACCTGGAACTGGCAGGTGCTGACCAATGTCACCGAGACGATCGGCGGCCGGGTCATCCAGGTACTGGGGGCACGCCTGGAGGACCTCACTGTCCAGGGCTCGATGGGCCAGAACCACGCCGATCCGGCCAGCGGGGAGAGCTGGCAGATGGTCGAGGCCTTCGTCGCCACGATTACCCAGATCATGGAGGCTCAGTCGGCTGATAGCAACCAGCAGGCCCAGATGCACCCTCCGGCGGTCTTCAACTACCCGCCCAAAGGCTGGCGGTTCAATGTCTACGTCAAGTCGCTCACCGACCCCGACGGCCAGAACTCGGCGATCCTGCGGACGGGCAAGATCAACCAGCGCTACTCCCTCTCCCTGTTCATCGTCCAGGACGGATCCTCGGCCCTGGTCAAGGCCGGCACCACCAACGGGGTGTTCAGCCAGAAGGCCTACGACGCCGTGTCCGCGTTCATGGCCCGTATCTCCGACGGCGTGGGCTGGCACTTTACCCAGTACAACGGCCAGGTCACAGGCGTGATCGGCAATCCGGGAGGAAGCTGATGGCCGTTACCGACCGCCCCGCATGGGGAGCTGACGTGCCGATCTCGATGCCGGTGCCGGCCAGCGAGGCGCCCATGGTGGAGATGCACGGCTTCGCCATGACCCAGTTCCGCCTGGTGCACGACCTGACCTCGGCCGAGTACGAGGCCCTGTCCGTGCCGGTCTACGCCCCGGCGCAGCCCAACGGCAACGTGGTGGCAGGCGACGCTGCGATCGATTCCAGGTCAGCGGCCAGTGGCTAGGCAGGGACTGAACTGCACGCTGTCCTACGTCAACGGCGGCACGACCTACACCTACCGGGTGCGCGCGGGGGACCTGTCCTACGGCGTGCAGATGGTCTCGGCCGAGGACGAGGGCCGGGTCACGCGCGCCTATTACCCGCACAAGAGCGCCAATCAGCAGTTCAGCGTCCAGGTCCTGCTCAAGGACTGGGACGAGCGCTCCGACTTCATGAACTGGCTGACCAGCTACGCCCAGTGGGCGCTCGACCCGAATGCCGCGCGCACCGTGTTCCCGTTCATGACCGTCTCGGTGCCTGTCCGGAACTACCAGCAGACCGGTCTCCCCCTGACCGGGTACGAGTGGGGCGCGCACACCGCGATGATGTCGTTCTCTCCCACCATCGTGTTCGAGACCGGACTGTCGCCGGGCCAGAACGGGACCGGGATAACGGTCAGCTCGGTGATCAACCAGTGGAGCGCGTTCTCCGCGGACCCGGCCATCCAGTACTTCTACCCGTTCGGCACCCAGCTCTCGGCCAGCCAGGTACCGGAGGACTACAGCCAGGTCATCCCGGCCGCCTCGACGCCGCCTGCCGCTACGAGCACCCCGCCCTACGCCCCGGGCTACAAGCCGCCGCCCAACTACTTCGACGTGACGGGGTGAGCTGATGGCCGTCTTTATGTATTCGCCAGGGATAAAGGTCTACATCTCAACCCAGAGCAACGGCATCGTGGACGTGTCCGACGACGTGACCCAGGGCAACATGGTGCGCCGGTCGGATGGGGTATCGAGCTTCAGCTTCCAGCTCCAGAACCCGTTCCGGAAGTACTCGGGCATCTTCACGCCGAACGACCGGATCATCGTGATGATGAAGCGCATTAGCTGGCTGCGCGTCTTCACCGGCTACCTGAACGCTGTCCCGCTCGTCACGGCCTGGCCGTCGAGCGTGCAGATCACCGCGAGCTGCTCGCTCAAGCGGCTCCAGTACTGGTTCTGGGATCCGGGGCTGCCCGCCAGCCAGAACATGGTCGCCCAGGCGATGGCCACGGCCACCACCAACCCCGACGACGGGGGCGTGACCAACGCGGTGATGGCGATCCTCCAGAACGTCGTCGGCTGGCCGGCCGCTAACGTGCACATCGCAGGCATCCCGCAGGCCTGGTCCACCTGGGCCTACAAGATCGCCCAGGCTGTCCAGGCGGAGACGGCCGAGGCCGACGCGCTCGCCCAGCAGTTCTACGCCACCCTCGGTGCCGGGGGAACCGTCGGCGGCACGACCGGCGGGGGCGTCACCGTGACCAGCGGGGCGCTGAAGGCCGGCACCTACGGCGGCGTCCAGCTCACTTCCAGCCAGTGCAGCTACGCGATCCTCATCTACAACGTCTGCATGCAAATGGGCGGCACTACCCGGGATGCTGCCGTCGGCATCATGACCGCCTACCAGGAGTCGCGCCTCCAGAACCTCAACTATGGCACCGGCAGCTCGCTCGGGCTCTTCCAGCAGGAGAACAACGGGGCATGGGGGACCACGGCGCAGCGGCTCAACCCGACGCACGCGGCCCAGGCGTTCTTCCAGGTGCTGCTGGCAATCAGCAACCGCGACAGCATGACCATGGACCAGGAGGCCCAGGCCGTCCAGCGCAGCGGCTACCCCACTGCCTACGCCCAGTGGCAGACGATGGCCACCCAGGTGGTCAACATCATGGCCAACGGCCAGGGCGCCAGCTCGCTGGGCAACGCCGCAGCGTTCAGCGCGCTGATGGCCAACGGCAAGGCCGGCAAGACCGACTGCACCCAGCTCCTGGGCACCGCGCTCGGCCTGGTGGAGAGCAACACGAGCATCACCTACCAGGAAGGCGGCGACTCTGCCCCGAACGTCGCCGATCCGACGCTGCTCGACTGCTCGTCCTTCGTGCAGTGGTGCATCTACCACACCCTCGGCTCGCTCAACAACTGCCCGCGGACCTCCCAGGACCAGAGCGCCTGGTGCCAGGCCTCGGGGAAGATCGTCACCGTCGAGGAAGGCCTCAACATCCCGGGCGCCCTGATGTTCATCGGCAGTCCGGGCAGCGCGACCCACGTCGAGATCTCCTGCGGCACCGGCCAGAACACGGTCGGAGCCCACCACAGTGGCACCTACGCGGGCGTCGTGACGGCCGGCAGTGCTGTCTGGGGCTGCGCGGGCCTGGTTCCCGGCTTCGACTACTCGGCGTTCAGCGGCAAGGCCCCCGCCTACAAGGCCGTGCCCACCGGCAGCTCGCTGGCTTCGGGCAGCTTCACTGCGGTGAGCGCCCAGGGACTTCAGACCAGCCCGGCCAGCACTGAGCCCTGGTACAACCCGAACGACCAGTTCGACACGCTCTTCGGGTCCAATCCGTGGTTTCCGGTCTTCGATACCGAGGCTGCCACTGAGTCCTCGGTGTTCACCGGCCCGCGCGCCCTGCTGAACGACCAGCCGCTGCTGCCGTACCTGAAGAACCTGTTCGGGTCGGTCATGCGGTCCTACTGCTCAGGCCCCAATGGCGACCTGATCGCCTGGTTCCCCGACTACTACGGGATCTGGGGCACGGCTGCGATCATGCGAGTCGAGCCGATCGAGTTGCAGGACTTCACCGTCTACTGGGACGACACCAACCTGGTCACCCACCAGTACACCGTGGCCCCGCCCGCCCAGCAGATGGACCTGGGCAGCGGCCAGAGCCTCGGCATCACCCTCCCGGCCACTGGCCAGACCATCCCGCTCGACGTGATCTACGCGATGACCACCACCGGCATAGCCACCATCGACATCCCGGCGATCATGTACGCCCTGTTCGGCCTGGAGCCGACCAAGGCAGCGGCCCAGGCCTTCATCGACTACATCTACAACCGGTTCGGCGCGCGGCCCGACCTGGAGCAACTCCCGGGCGTGATCGGCCCGCAAGGCGAGTTCTTCTCCGCGCTGTTCCTGTTCATGAGGTCCTGGGCCTACCAGTACAACGCGGATATCCCGCTGACCTTCATGCCCGAGCTGTGGCCGGGCATGCTGATCCAGATCCCGGCCTTCAGCTTCCAGGCCTACGTGACCACGGTGACCCACAGCTTCCAGATGGGGCCGGGCGGGTTCTTCAACACCACCGTGAACATCGCGGCGCCCGCGCGCCTGCCAGGCAGCGGCAACGACTCAGGCGGCCAGCTCATCGGCCTGCCGGTAGCCGGCGGCCTTACCGCGGGCACCAACCTGCCGATCCCCGGCGCCGGTACCGGGAGCACCTGATGGCGCCGCCCCGGGCAACCGTCAACGCGGCCACCCAGTCCGTCGGCTTCACCGCGAAGCTGGTCACGGTCCAGTCCGTCAGCGCCGACGGCACCCAGGCCGTGTGCGTGGACCGGCAGAACACCCAGACCACCGTCAGCATGCTGGTGGAGCGCAGCAAGGGGCCGCTCCCGGCCGCGGGCGAGACCTGGCTCCTCGACCAGGCCCTGGGCATGTGGACCTTTGCTGCCTTCGTGGCGACCTCCTCCGGCCAGTTCGCCGGGGGATCTAGCGGCTCGACGGCCGGGGGGTCGAAGATCACCGTGTCGTCCGAGTCCCCGGTCAACCCGCAGACGGATGACATCTGGGTCAACGGGTCCTCGGGCAACGCGATCTTCTGGTGGTCCGGCAACGCCTGGGTGGCTACCCAGTTCGGCACCGCGGCGCTCGCCAACGGCGCGGTCACCGCGGCGAAGATCGCCAGCAGCACCATCACCTCCGCGCAGATCTCTCCCGACGCCGGGATCACGGCCGGGCAGGTCGCCTTCACGGTTGGCGAGATCGGCGGCTCGCGGGTATGGACCGAGACATCCCAGCCGCAGGATCCGGGCATCGGCGACCTGTGGATTAACCCGGCCAACGGCAACATGGTCTCGACATGGAACGGCCAGCAGTGGACGGCCATCCAGTTCGGTGCGTCAGCGATCCAGCCGGAGAGCCTGACCGCCGCGCAGATCTCGGCAGAGGCAGGTATCGGACCAGGGCAGGTCAGCTTCACGGCCAGCGACATCGGCGGAGTCACCACGTCGGTTTCGTCAGCCCAGCCGGCCAACCCGAATCTGGGCGACCTGTGGTTCAACGGCGCGGCCTCCTACGCCCTCTACGAGTGGAACGGCGCGGCCTGGGTGCCCTACCAGTTCGGCACTCAGGCGATTGCGGCCGGGAGCGTCACGGCTGCGCTCATCGCGGCTAACACGATTACCGCCACCCAGATCGCCTCGGGAACGATCACCTCGGCCCAGATCGCCGCCGGGACGATCACCGCGCAGAGCCTGGCCGTCGGCGGTGCAGTCAACTTCAACCCGTACTTCGCCGGCGGCTCGGTCACCGGCTGGGCCGGGTACCAGGGCGCGATCACCGCGATACAGCCCAGCGGCTCGCCGTACCCCTGGGCCGCTCAGCTTGTCCCCAACGGCACCGGGTCGCTGCCTGCGATCCAGGGGTCGCCAGCACCGTTCCCGGTCATCCCCGGCCAGTACTACCTGGTGTCGGCTGTCGTCAATACCCCCGCGACGGGCGTGCAGCTCGGGTTCACCTGGGAGAACTCATCCCAGGGATTCCTGTCCACCTCGGCCGCCTCGATCGCCGTGCCGTCCAGCACGTGGGAGGTCATCTCCGCCATCCAGCAGGCACCGGCCGGGGCTGCCTTCGCCTACCCCCTCGTCGCCCTGCCCGGCACGCCGCCGCCGAGCACCACGCTCGCCGTCGAGGCCTTCCTCGTGCTCACCCCGCTGAACGGCGGGATCATCGAGGCCGGCACGATCACGGCCGCGCAGATCGCCGCTGGCACCATCATTGCCGGGATCATCAACGGAACCACAGTGACCGGCGCGACCCTCCAGAACAGCGCGACGTTCCCGCGTACCTCGATCAATCCGGACGGATCGCTCACCATCACCAACAGCTCTGGCTCTGTCATCTTCAAAATCGGCCCGGACGGCACCATGTACTGGTACAACCCGTCAGGGACCGAGTTGCAGATGGAACTCCAGCCCGGCGGTACCACGCTGATCTACCAGTCAGCTACCGGCCCGGTCGAGTTCGACTTCGAGGGCACCGGCACAGGCTCAACCGACAGCTTCACCCCGCAGAACGCCACCCTGGCCGCATCGAGCGCCTGGAGCTACACCGGCCAGTGGTCCCTGCTGATCACCTCGACGGGCGCCAGCACGTACGGAGCGACCTCGCCCGCCTTCGCGGTAGTCGCCGGAACCACCGTAACGGGCAGGCTCACGGTCTACGCCAGCATCCTGCTGAACGCCGTCTCGATCGGCGTCACCTTCTGGTCCGGCACCAACGGCACCGGCACCAACCTCGGCACGGTGAACGGAGACCTGGGCACCACGTCGATCGCCGCGACGGCCAACCAGGTGCTGACGATCACCGGGGCGGCCGTGCCGGCAGGCGCGCAGAGTGCCACGTTCTTTATCGAGGAGTCGTACGCCGACCCGTCCGGTACCCAGATCTGGATCGATACCGTGCTCTTCGCCGGCGGCCTGATCTACTCCAGCTCCCCGACAGCAGGAACTGACAGCTTCGGGAACACCGTCGAGCAGGGCACCAACTTCCGCGGCCTGCCGGGCCTGACCAATGTCTTTGGCGTCGAGGACCCCTATGGCCGCCAGCTCATGAAGGTGGACGCCTCGGGGAACATCTCCGGCCAGCTCGTCAGCGCGGCTACCGATGTACAGATCGCCGGCAACTCGGTGTCTGCCCTGCTGGCCGACGCCCCCCAGGGCATCATCAACGCCGGGTGGACGCCAGTCGGCCCGTGGCCTTCTGCCGCGATCGGCTCGACTGAGACGGCGATCCTCGAACTCGACCAGTACCTCCAGGCCGGACGCTCGTACACGCTTCAGGTGCAGCCCTTCGACATCCAGGGCTCGAACGGCGGCAATTACCGGACCTACATCACCGTGCGCGCGACCTCGAACGGGACTACCCCGACCACCTCATCGCCGGCGCTCGTCAGCAACACGCCGCTCAACTTCTCCGGCACCACCCAGGGCTCCTGCTGGATGCTGCACCCCGGCTACACCATCGTCATCAACCCGACGGCTACCGGCCTCTACCGGTTCCTGGTCACCGGGAACACGAGCGGAGGCGGAGGCACGTTCCAGCTTGCCAGCTCGATGGTCGTGACGATCGAGGACAACGGCATCCAGACCAACAACAACACGGCCAACAACGGGATCGCGCTGGGCACTGGCACCAGCGGGGCTGCGGGGGGCGCCCAGAACTGGACCGAGACTTTCACTCCTGCCGCCACCTGGTCTTACGGCCCGGGTGGCTCCCTGGTCTCCAGCGATGATGTCCTGTACCAGGGCGACTACGGGGGGAACAGCGGCTACGCCTATCACTCGTGGATCGAGTGGGGAGTCGGGTCGCTCGGCGACAATCTCAACACCGTCCTCAACTACTCGGTCCAGTCGGTGACCCTCACCCTGACCAACATGTACAGCTACTACGCCGACGGTACGACCGTCTCGTTCCACAGTGGCACCACCCTGGGCAACCTGACGACCGTCTCGAACGAGTTGCAGAACTGGGCGATGGGCGAGGGGCAGACCCTGGCGACCGAACTCATCGGGACGGCGTGGGCTCCCTTCAAGGCAGGCGGCCTGACGTATACCGTCCTGCACCCGCCCAGCAGCAGCCTCGCCCTCAACTACGCGGGATACTGGGCCGGCCCCGACATACCCGCTCAGCAGCCCCTCCTCACGGTCAAGTACAACCACTGACCGCCGGCCCGGAAGAAATGAGGAGGTGGGCGCCATCAGGGACCTACAGCTCGTCGGCGGCGACCTGTTCGCATCCGGCCGCGGATTCGCCACCGTCACCGGGGTGAACTACGTGCGCCAGCGCGTGGCCACGGCCCTGTCCGAGCCGTACGGCTCCGACCCGTACAACCCCGCCTGGGGCTCGGCCCTGTCCGGGTACCTGGGCGGCCCGCAGGTCGCCGGGACCTCCGCGCTGATCACCTCCGAGGTGTCCCGCGTGCTGGCCGGCCTGATCGCCGCGCAGCAGCTCATGATCACCTCCAGCGCCATGCAGGGTACCCGGAGCCAGCTCGCCGCGGCCGACACGATCGCCTCGGTGGACAGCGTGAATGCCTCGGCCGGGATCAGGCCCGACGCCATCGCCGTGGCGGTCTCCCTCACGACCCAGGGCGGCCAGCAGTTCCAGGTCGCGCGGATGGTGACCGGCTCATGACCACGCCCGCCGTCGCGACCATGCAGAGTACCCAGGCCGGCTGGTCCTCCCAGATCTGCGCCGCGCTGGCCGTCAGCGACCCGGACCTCGACACCTCGGTCGGCTCGGTTACCCGGAAGATCGTCGATGCGGCGGCGGCCTCGCTCGCCGCGGCCACGCTCGATACCCAGATGCTGAGCTACCAGTACGACATCAACTCGATGACGGGGGCCGCGCTCGACGCCTTTGTCCAGCAGTTCGGCATGACCCGCTATCCGGCGCTGCGGGCTACCGGCACGGTGACGTTCACCCGCGGCACGGCTACTGACGTAGTGACGGTACCGGTTGCCGCGCAGGTCGGGTCATCTGACGGCACCGTGGTGGTGCAGACGCTCACGGCAGGCATCCTGGAGCCCGCCGCGCTCTCGGTCACGGTGCCCGTCCAGGCGGTCGTATCCGGCCCGCAGGGAAACGTCGCGGCCGGGGCGCTCACCCAGATCATGACCGCGGTCAGCGAGGTCACCTCGTGCACCAACGTGAACGCCCTGACCGGCGGGGCCAACCAGGAGACCGATACCCAGCTCATCGCCCGGTGGAAGGCGACCGTCTTCAAGAACATGGCCGGGACCAGCCAGATGTTCCTGGGCATCGCGCTGAACGACCAGGACTGCACCGCGGCCAACGTGATCGACGGCCAGACCAGGTTCCGCGAGCAGCTCCAGATCAGCAGCAACCAGGCCGTTTCCACCGTCTCTGACGCCCAGTACGTGTACCCGGCTGGCCAGGTGGTCGGCCAGGACATCGACAACGGCAACATCGCGGCGCCGGGCATCCAGTACACCTGGGACTACTCGGCTATCCCGCCGGTCGTGCAGGTCATCGACCAGTCCTACTTCCCTCCGGGGCAGCTCATCGACGTGAGCTTCCTGTACATCGACGAGTTCAGCCGCAACTCCCCGGCCGCGGGCATCTACAGCCGGGTGGACGTGTGGTGCGCCGGCCAGCGGCCGGAGAACGCGGCGGCCACGGTCAAGTACACCAACGCGACCACGTTCCAGGCCTCGTCCTCGTCGAGCTGGTACACCGGCAACTTCATCCGCCCCGACGGCACCCAGCCGGCCGCGGGCAACATCTTCGTGCCGCTGCCCTTCGGGCCGATCCTCACCGTCGATAGCGTCGTGGTGCTCAACGGCACCACGTACGGCCTGGCCAGCGAGGCCAACCCGCTGGGGACCTCCGCGAGCGGCGTCGATTACGCCTACCAGATCGTGCACCGTACCGGGGCCTACGGATTCAGCCCCTACTCGGACTTCGGTCTGGAGTGGGCCGCCTCGATGCAGCCGGCCACCGGCACCCCGATCACGATCAGCGAGGACTACACCTACAACGACGTGCCGAACGCCATCCAGTCCAACCTGGAGAACTGGCGGATGGCCGGCTTCGACGCGCAGGCCCACCAGGGCATCCAGGTGCAGCTCCAGTTCAGTCTGGCCGTCATCTACGACCCGTCGGTTACCCAGTCGGTCACGCAGGCGGCGATCAGCACCGCGATCCAGTCCTACCTCTCCCAGCTCGGCTTCAACAGCCGGATCTACCCGTCCAGCGTGCTCCAGGCGGTCGAGAACACTCCAGGTGTCACGGCCTGCCGGTTCCTCACCGCCCTGGACTACCCGGGCTGGAACCCGGAGGCGCCCGACGACTTCAATGTTGGCATCCAGGCGGTCTACGGCGGCGTCGTGATGACCAGCTACGTGGACTCCAGCGGCAATCCGACCGATATCGAGTTCGGTGCAGCGCAGATGCCCGCCTTCGGCGGCACGGTGCTGGTCACGAAGGCGGGCAACACGATGGGCTCGTTCGCCTAGTCGTTCTCCCAGACGCCGGACAGGGCGGCGAAGGCCTCCTCCGGCGTGCCCTGGTGGGCTCCTGCGCCGTCGAACCACCAGCCCATCTCGGCGAACTGCTTCCGGGTGGCCATGACGTGATCCCTGGCGGTCGAGCGATTCATTTCCGCCTGATCGGCTATGGCAGCCCAGCTCAGCCCGTACTGATCCCGGGCGGCCAGCAGGAGCATCTCCATCCGGTTGCGGCATATGCCCGCGACGAAAGCGAACTCGCCGAGCATCGAGCGGGCGTAAGCTGCATCCTCGGCCGGGAACTCCATCGGCCGCGGGTAGATCCGCAGGAACGTCTCCAGCCGGTCGCGCATCAGCAGGCCGACGATGTGGCCGTCCGGATCCTCGCCCGCGTCGATGGTGATCACGATCTGGCTGGCCCGGCGCTCGCCGTTGCCCAGCATGTGCCCGAGCGTGTACTTCACGTCCATGTTTCCTCCTCTGGTGTACGGTTTCCGTACACCTCCTACTGTACGGTTTCCGTATAGCAAAGGGAAGTCCGGGACGGCCCCGGAAGAAATGAGGAGGGAGCATGCCGCAGGTACTCACCGACACGATGAACACGGGCGTGATCAGCAACGGCGGGACCGACCTGTTCTCGTACCCGAACGTCAGGCCCGCCAGCATCCTGGGACTCCAGACCCCATCGACTCAGCCGCTGCCGCCGGGAACTGACACTGCTACTAACCTGCTCAATCCTGACTACCAGGTGGCCGCCCAGCTCAGGAACTTCCCGGGCAACGTCTACAACCTCAATCCCACCAGCCTGCTAGTCCACTTCATGACCGCGCTGCTGGGCAACTCCGGCATAGGGCAGCTCCGCAAGCGGCAGATGGTCTCCCGGCTCCAGCAGGCCGTCAGCTCGACCCAGTTCTACGACCTGGACTCGTTCTACGGCGCCCTGTTCGGCGCGCAGCGCGGCCCTTCCGGCGCCCTGCCGGTCAATCCGAGCACCGGCCTCCCGGTGAGCCCCTACACCGACCTGGCGAGCCCGGACGCCTGGGACGAGATACAGGCGATCGACGCCACCTTCCGCGAGCGCATCATCCAGCTCGCCCGCGCGATCACCCTGGGCGCGACCGTGCCGGGGATGCAGGCCCTGGCCGAGGCGATCACGGGAGTCGAGTGCTCGGTCTACGAGGTCTGGCGCCTGCTCGACCAGGCCGAAGGCCCGGCGCCGGGGTACCAGACCTGGGAGCAGGTCATGGCCGCTAACCCGTACTGGTCCTCGTTCCCGGCGTCGGAGACGTGGCAGGCCGTCGAGGGGGTGGTGAGCTTCGCCGGCCTGATGGGCAACGGCACGCCGCAGGAGATCGTGCTCCAGCCGAAGAAGAACTATCCCTCGACACTAGCCGGACAGCAGGAGCAGGGCGCCGACATGTTCGGCATCCTGTCCGTTGTCGAGGTGCTCCGCCCCGCTGCCTCGCTGATCACGGTAGACACCACGGCACCGCAGATTGCCGTGCCCGCCCAGGTCGCGTCTGCCTGGGCCGACAGCCAGTACTGGGAGATCGTCCAGCTCGTCACGCCCGCTAACGCCGCGAGCCCGGCCTACCAGGCCATCGCGGGCTCCTACCAGGGCAGCAACGCCAGCGAGCTGCCGCCAGGCACCTACGTCGCGCCGAGCCCGCCGATGAGCCGCTCGTCCGGCAGCCAGTACAGCTACGCGGGCGACGTGACCACGGTCACGGCCGCGGCCACCTCCGGCGGCGACCCGAACAGCGCTGTGGTCAGCGACGGCCAGGACTTCGAGACCGTGGTGTTCCCGGGCGCGAGCACCGTCCAGTACCCGCCCGTCCAGGCAGTTATCCCGCCGGACCAGGCCCAGACCGCGCGCACCGCGTCGGCCGTCACGGTCATGGCTGCCCCCTATTCCGGCCCGCGGGTGCCGGTAATGCGGGCATCGTGACCACCCCCGGAATCCAGCTCCCGGGCAACTTCGCCATCCCCGTGATCGCCCCGGTCTACGTGGACGGCATCCCGGTCGGCCAGGCGGGCACGTCGGGGGCGAGCACGGCAGGTACCCAGGACTTCTGGAGTACCCAGCCGAGACTGGCCGGAGATTCCACAGCCGAGCAGCTCACCGTCACCCTCGGGCAGCAGCGCCTGGTCAACTACATCGCACTCGACCTGCCGCACTTCCCGCATACCGTGACCTTCTACTGGTGGGACGGCTCCCAGTGGCAGCCGGTTAACGGGAACAGCGGCGCCCCGCTGACGGTCATCACCAGCGGATCGGTGCCGGCCGTAGTGGACAACCCGGCCGCGCTGAACGCCCGGCAGAACCCTTACCACTACGGCGCCGGGCACTGGGTGCACTACGACGAGCAGGTGCAGCCGTTCACCGCCAGCAAGCTGCTGCTCTGCGCCGTGCGCCCGGCCCCGGCACCGGGCATGCAGCTCCCGGTCAACCCGTCCGGGGCGGTCGTCCCCTACCCGCTTGGAGTCCGCAACCTCGACTTCGGCTCGCGCATGCTGTCGGCCGCTGATGTCCCGCCCGCGCTGCGCAGCCCGGTGACCCTCTCGATGCGGCAGCCGTTCACCACCACAACGGACGTGAACGGGTCGCCGGTCCAGGTGGCCATGCGGGAGAACCGGGCGAGCGACATGCTGAACGGCGGCACGTGGCGGTGCGGCCCGCAGCCGACCGCCGACGCGGTTACCTGCCTGTATCTCGACTCGCGGGACGCCAGCGGCAATGCCCAGGTGACCGACCGGTTCTACCTGGAGCCAATCACCAGCGGCGTCCGGTTCAACCTCTACTACTCGCCCGACCCGCCTCCGGCTGGCACTGCCTTCGAGGCGCTCGACGACCCGCTGCTGCCGTCGCTGCTGAACGCGGCCGGAACCCAGCTTCCGGTGCCTGCACCCGACGGCATAATCTTCAGCCAGTGGCCGGGCTGGCTCACCATGGACAACCAGGCCGCAGGCACCGTCGCCGATGTCCCCTGGTGGACCGGGATCGAGGTAATCCCGTCGTTCAGCTCATCGGCCGAGGCCACCTACATCATCGCCGACGCCGGGCTCCTCCAGCTCTCCTACGCCGGCGGATCGTGGACCGTCACCATGCCGACCCCGGATGCACCCGGGACGGTCAACCAGCCGTCAGGCGGTGTCCTCGGCCAATGGGATTTCGAGTTCTCCCCCGGCGACCGCCTCCAGTTCGTCGCCGGGTATGACGGGCAGGACTTCTTTGCCTGGAGCCCGCTCGGCCCCATGTTCCAGACCCCGGTCACGCCGCCTGTGCCGCCAGCCCCCTCGATCCGCTTCGGCGGCCTCCAGGGCATTGACCCGTCCGACGAGGTGCTGGCCGGCAACTACGAGCTGACTGCGTTCATCCTCAAGCAGGAGATCATCGACCTGACCGTCGGAGGCCAGGGGGGCATCCCGCCGGACTTCCTTTCCTTTGCCTCCGATCCGGCCGGGTACGTCAGCCCGGCTCTCGGCACCGACCAGTCCAGCACGCTGAACGCGGTCGCCCGGTTCAGCCCGGACTGGATCCTCGGCACAGTCTGCCCCTGGGGGTTCGTCGGCGGGCTCGGGTCGGCCTACGAGGCCTGCAACTGGGTGCCCGTGCCACGGTCCTACGTCCTTGCCCGCGGCTTCGCCGAGTTCGACCCGGTGCTCGCCTCCGCCTGGAAGTTCGAGTTCACTAACCTGGTGCCGGAGCCGTATGAGTATCTCCAGCCTCCGCAGCTCACGGCCCAGTACTTCCCGCCGCAGGCCCAGCCGACTGCCGAGCAGTCCGACCCGAGCAGTCCCGCGACGCTGGATACCGGCCTTACCGTCAACCAGAGCGTCGCCCCCTCTGTCAACTTCAATGACGCGCCCCCGCCGGACCCGGACGCGACACCGGGCGTGGCGCTGCCCACCGAGGCGCTGTACGCCACCGACCCGTCGGCCGCAGCCCAGATGTCCGCCCTCGGGGGAGCGCTGTACAACTTCCAGCGGTGGCAGGCGCCCAGCCAGGTCCCCATCATCCCGGCGGGAGGGCCAAGCTCCTACCAGGAGCAGACGATCACCGTAACCACGAGGGTCGCCTACTTCGTCGCGATCAGCTCGATCGTCATGTACCGGATCGACTACACGGCAACCGACGACACCGCCCAGTACACCGAGCCTTTCGCCGATACCCGGTTCATCGACTCCAGTGCCCTGACCACGGGCGGGTGGACCTTCGTGCCCGGCACCGGCCTGGTCGCCCCGTCCAACCTCCCGGCGGGCGGCGCCAGCGTGCAGAGCCAGGTCTTCAACAGCGTGCACGCGGTGACCGGCGTCCAGTTCGCGACCATCCAGTCCGATCCGGTCCAGCTCCTGGCGGACTCTGACTTCTCTGACCCAGGCTTCGCCAACTGGGGGCCGGTCGGCGACGCGCTGCCGCTCGCCGAGTCACCCAACAGCGCTCAGCTCGGCATCATGGCCCAGGTATCCCGCGGCGCCGGGGCACCCGGGTACGACACGCTCAGCCCGCCGGCGAGCTGGGCCTACCTGGAGTCCGCCTATGCAACGTGGGCAGCGCTTGAAGCCGGGATACCGTCCTGGTACGACTTCGGCCAGCAGGTGGCTACCAGCGCCATGGGCGGTATCGCCTACATCGGCCAGCCGGTCCCCTCGGTAGGCGGCGGCCGTCTGTACGTAGCGGCCCGTGTGTTCTCCTCCGTCGCCCTGACCGCCCCGCTCTACCTCCAGCTCATCGACGGTGCCACCGGTACCGTCATCGCCGAGGCCGAGCAGTCCGTCTCCGGCGGGTCGGTGACTGAGTGGTTCGCCGGCTTTACCCTGGGCGAAGGCGAGATCTCGGAGAACACCTGGGCGGGCGTCCAGGCCGCCTACCCGACCTGGGCATCATTCGCGGAAGACAACGCCACCTGGGATGACGCGGACACCAGCACGGCCCCGCTCGGGGCCACGATCACGGCCCAGCTCATCCAGAAGGTGTCCACGGGCGACACCTGGGACGTGGACAGCATTGCGGTCTTCGAGGACGCGCTGGTCTGGTCGTTCAGCAACGACGGCGGGGCGACCTGGTACCCCGCCTACGACGTGCGCAACGACCCGCACGGGGTCGTCACCTTCCCTGTCGCCCAGCCCGGCGACGGAACCCAGCTTGTATGGCAGGTGAGTGCCTACCAGCCGGGCCTGACCGTCGCCGCGCTGGCTATCCGGCCATGGTACGTGACCTGGCCGCGCGGCATCATGCCCCGGGTAGCAGGCATCGGGCACGGCCCGAACATGAGCCCCCAGGACCAGTACGGCCCGATCGAGAACGACCCCCGCTGGGCGCTCTCCTCCTCGCCCGTGCCGGACTCGTGGTTCTTCTCCGTCCGCCAGGCCCTCGGCATCTCTTCCCCCGCCAGCGATTTCCCCGGGCCGCCCCAGCCGGTGCCGGAGATCACCCTCGGCAACGCCCTGGTCTGGGAGGGGGCCGCAGCGGTAACGGGGGAGCCGCAGACCTACTCCGACCTGTACACCGACACCTACACCGACCAGTACGCCCTGGCCGACGGCGGCGACATCTACACCGACGCCTACTGCGACATCTACGGCGAGAACTACCTGGTCCTGACCGGCACGCAATGGCAGGGCGCCGCGGCGCTGTCGGCCGCCAGCGTGCTGTCGGCGGCTGGCTTGCACATCCCGCTGCCCGCGTACGGGCTCGGTGCCGACCTCGGCCCGGTAGCCGCCTCCAGTTCCCAGGTGACTGCCTGGATCACCGGCACGGTCGAGACTCTTCCTGCCCGGCGAATCGCCCTGGGCAACCAGATCCCGGCTACCCTCGCCGTCTCCCTCGCCGCGGGCGATGCCGGGGTCCGGCGCGTGCTGTTCGACGTGCGCCCGGATTCGACCACGACCCCCGCGCAGCTTGCCGCCTTCCTCGCGAGCTGCCAGGCCGGCGGCCTGGAGGCCTCCGTGTCCATCTGGGCCGGAGCCGACACGGCGTTCGGCAATATCGGCGACTGGCTGGCCCTGCTGCCTGCCTACGCCGCGGCCGTGCACGGCGCCGGGTACCAGGTCGTGCTTACCGTGGATAATCACTCGATCGCCGCGAACTGGCTGGCATCCTGGTACCCGGGCGACCAGATCATCGACGTGATCGCCCCGTCTTACTGGTGCACCGGCCCAGCGCCGGGCTCGGGTGCCGATACCCTCGCAGTCGCCCAGTCTTTTGCCGACGCCCATGGCAAGCCGCTGGGGCTGGCCCAGTTCGGCGTGGACCACACCCAGTTCACCGTGGCCCAGGCCCAGGGGTTCATCTCCTACATCCAGGCCCTGTTCACCGCGCGGAAGGCAGCCGCCAAGCAGAGCTATGACCTGATCTGGCTCGGCACCGGCAGCTACTCGGTGCTGACTGCCCCCTCCGGCCTGCTGGCCGCGTACCGGACCCTGGACGCGGCTATCTAGCTTGGTCGATCCTCATGCCGACCACACGGGATCCGGCTTCCACGATCCCGATGTCCTGGCGCACCGAGAGGCTGCGCGGGGCCATGGCAAGCAGGACCAGGAGCCGCAGTGATCCGAGGCTGATAGAGGCGTCCTCATCGGCAGCTCCTGCCTGGAGAACCAGGAGCCGGCTGTCGCTGAAGTCCCGGCATGCATCAAGGAGATCAACCGCGTCGTCGAGGGCTACCTGCTGCTGTGGTGTCATGAGCAAACAATAGCAAGAAAAGCTGTATAGATGGTAGTCCTCAGTTTAGCCCAGAAGCACTGAGGAGGCCGCATGCGAGCGCACTACCGGGCACCAGTCCAGGACGACGCGGGCAACCTGCTGCCGGGGTCGGTGATCACGATCCTGGTCAACGGCACGACCAGCCCGCTCGGCCTGCCCATCTACAGCGATGACTCCACGACCAACCTGCTGTCCAACCCGTGGACTAGCCCCGACGGCAATATCGACTTCTACCTCGACGCCCCGCAGCGAGTGGACCTCCAGGTCGCCCCGCCCGGCCAGTCGGCCGCCATCTTCCCCGACATCGACGTAGAAGTATCCGGCGTTACCACGGTGAGCCTGACCTTCGTCTCCACCGGCACCCAGTCCACGGCCGTAGGCAGCAACGCCTCGGCAGCCGGAGCCTACGCGGCGGCCTTCGGCGACACCTCCACAGCCTCGGGCAACGACTCGGTGGCCGTCGGGCAGTCTGCCAGCGCTACCGGGCTCGACGCCGTGGCCGTCGGCCAGCAGGCCCAGGTGCCCGGCAATGCCTCGACCGCCCTCGGCCAGCGCTCGGCCGCCACCGGCCAGCAGGCCGTCGCCATCGGCACGGCCGCGGTCGCCGAAGCTAACGACACGGTGGTGCTCGGGGCCGATGCCTCGGCCAGCGGAACCGGCGCGGTCGCCCTCGGGCAGGGCGCCAACGCCACCGGAGCCGGAGCCGTCGCCATCGGCCAGGGCGCGAGCGCTACCAGTCCGGGTGAGGTCGTGCTCGGCACCGCGGGGTCCACGGTCAGCATTCCGGGCACGCTCAGCGCCCCCAACGCCATCGCCTTCTACGGCCTGTTCGGCAGCGGCTCCGGCGGGGCTATCACCCTGGACGGGACTACCACTTACCCGGCGCTCACCCTGACCGGCAGCACCTACACGCTCACCCCGGCCTTCCTGGCGAACCCGTCGTCGGCGCTCACCATCAACTCCGGGGTCACCCTGGATACGGCGGGCCTGCCTCTCCAGGTAGACGGCCCGGTTATCAACAACGGCACGATCGCCAATTCCGGTTCTCCAGGGTCGGGCGCCTCGCCCGGCAACCTGGCCGGCTCGCAGATGTACCTGGCGGGAGCTGGCGCTGCCGGAACCGTGAACGCGGGCGCCGCGGCTCCGGCCATGTCCTCGATCGCCGCGGGGTCCGGCGGCCAGGGCGGTTCGAGCCCGGCCAAGGGCAATGGCGGGCTCGGCGGCGTCGTCTCGTCCTCGCCCGGCACGGCACCTTACTGCCTGCCATGGGCGGCCCTGACGGGGGTCTGCCTGTGGCAGGGACAGCTCGCGCTCCTCGGCGGCGGCGCGGGCGGCGGCTCCGGCTCGGGAGACGGGACTAACACGGGCGGCGGCGGCGGTTCCGGCGGGGGCGTGGTGGTCATCGCCGCCAGGTCGGTGGTCAACAACGGGCTGATCACGGCCAGGGGCGGCAACGGGGCCACGCCCATCACCGGCAACACGGGCGGCGGAGGAGCGGGCGGCGGAGGCCTGGTCGTGATTTTCACCCTTACCCCGGTTACCGGCACAGGCTCGGTATCGGTGGTGGCCGGCTCCGGCGGCGGCAGCCACGGCACGGGCGTGGCGGGCGGCCCAGGGTCCGCAGGGGTAGTTATAGAGCAGCTAGTGGCATAACGCCCAGCCGGAATCAAACCGGTCTATGGTACTCTTTCTGCCGAGGATCAAAAGGAATAACGTGAAGAGGCCCCCGTCCGATGCGTTCCGGGGGCCTCTTGCGTTGCCGGGGGTTACCTGGCGTTCTTCAGGAACCTCGCGACGGCCCCCATGTCACTCGTGCGCTGCGCCGGGGGCAGGGCGCTGATGATCTGCTTGCCGTAGCGCTTGGTCTCCAGGCGGTTGTCGAGGATTGCCACCACGCCCTTGTCATCGCGGTGCCGGATCAGACGGCCGAAAGCCTGGGTGAGCACCAGGATCATGGACGGGATGGCTAGCCTGGTGAACCCTGCCCACTCGTCGCGGTACCGGCGCTTGATCGCTTCCTCGCGGGCCTGGTACACCAGGTCCGTCGGGACAGCGAACGGGAGCTTGTCGAGAACGACCAGCCGGAGCGCCTGGCCCTGGATGTCCACGCCCTCGAAGAAGGTCCGCAGCCCGAACAGCACCGCGTTGCCGTCGGCCTTGAAGGCCCGGATCAGCTCGCTGTTCGGGGCGTCGCCCTGGCGCAGCACGGTCAGGCCATTGCGGCGGAACCGGGCGGCCAGAGCCTGGTAGGACTCGTTCATCGCGGTGCGCGAGGTGAACAGCAGCATCGCGCCGCCGGCCGCCGCGTCCACCAGGTCGTAGGAGACCGCCTGTGCGTAGGACTTCCACGCGGCCGGGTTCTTGGATGGGTCCGGCGCGTTCGCGTCGGGGACGAACATCAGCACCTGGCGCGGGTAGTCGAACGGCGAGCCCGCGTCGTAGGTCATGGCCTCGTCCCGGCCCAGGCCCAGGGAGTCAGCCAGGTAGCTGAAGTCCTTCCCGGCCGCCAGGGTGGCCGACGAGAGGATGGCAGGCATCTTGTCCCACAGCGCGGTGCGCAGGAACGGCGCGACGCTGACCGGGGCGCTGCGCAGGTACAGCCGCTTGCGCTCCTGCCCGCGGAAGGTGCTGCTCTCCTGCTCGATCCAGCGCACCGTCTTGTCGGCCGGGTCGGTGGCGTAGGCCTCCAGCCGGGCCATCTGGTTGCTGGAGCGGCGCAGCAGCCGCGAGCGGGCTATCCGGCCGGAGTCGTCATCGGCCGGGTGGGCCTTGACCTCATCGCGGACTAGCTCGATTGCCTGGTAGAGGCGGATGATGTGCGGGCCGAGAGCGTTTGAGCTGATCAGCGTATTGGGGTTGAGCGGTAGCGGCTCAACCTTCCCCTTGAGCCGGGCGAGGAACTCAGCGTGCATGGCGCCGAGCTGCTCCCACAGATTGCGGGCTGCCTGCTCAACCTGGATGGCCACCTCCTCATCGCCGCCCTGGCGGAAAAGGTAACCGCCCATGTCCCGGGCCAGCTTGGCGAAGGAGCCCTCGCCCAGGGTGTCTTCGAGAGCGCTGGTGGCCACGTCGGGCAGGGTGTGCGCCTCGTCGATGATGAGCTGCTCGATGTCGCCCAGCAGCGCGACGTTGCCGTCGGTGGCTGACCGGAGCATCAGGTCCTGGAGCAGGTACGCCGTGTTCGTGATGACGATCTGGGCCTCGGCCGCGGCGGCCTTGGCTCGCTCGGTGATGCACTTCTCCCCGAACGGGCAGGAGCTGGCGCCGGGACACTCGGCGGATGACATCGAGAAGGCCCGCCACTCCTCCTCGGGCAGCGACGGGAAGTCCTCGCGGTCGGTGATGTCCAGGTTCTTGATGGCCTCGGGGGTGTCCAGCTCGGCCATCCGGGCGAGCACGGCCGCCTGGCCGTTCGTGGGGGAGGTGACCTCGGGGACCTTGGCATAGCACGGGTAGTTGGCCCGGCCCTTGAGCACGGCCCAGGTGAACTCGACGCCGAGGTGCTCCTTGAGCCAGGGCAGGTCCTTGAGCGCGTACTGGGACTGGAGCGCCTTGTTGAAGGTGGCGACCACCGTGTCCAGCCCGCTCAGGATGGCGGGGATCAGGAGGGCCATCGACTTGCCGGTGCCGGTGCCGGCCTGGAAGAGCGCTGGCTTCCGGTCGGCAATCGCGGTCTCGACCTGCTCGGCAAGGGCCATCTGGTGCGTCCGGCGGGTGTATCCCGGCAGATTCTCGGCCAGTGCTTCCTGGGCCTCGGCGAACGTGGTTGGTGTCATCTGGATGTCCCTTCCCTGGCTGTCTCAGCGGCCCGGTCGTCCGGGCGGTAGTTAGATTCTATTGGCAAGAAACCCTGTATAGCAACTCGATCGGCCAGGAAACCGGCTACCAATAAAACCTGTATCATCGGGATGTGACGGCGGTGATTCAGGAAACAGAGCACGACTGGCCCGAGGGGCTGCTGTTCTGGCCATCGCGCCAGATCGGCTGGCAGACCGACTACATCGCGCGCATGTACCTTATGGGTGCCGCGCTGCTGGCGGCCGACATGGGCACCGGCAAGTCGGTCATGACGCTCGGCGTCGCCGGGCTCGCCTTCGAGCAGGGCTCGATTGACCACGTGCTGATCGTCTGCGAGCCCAGCAAGCTGGCCGGCAGCGAGTGGCCTGCCGACTTCCGCCGGTTCACGCGGATCGAGGCCGCGGTCTACCACGGCCCCAAGCGCAAGAAGATGCTCGACGCCCTCCCCCCGGCGATCATCACGACCTACGAGACCTGCCGTGATGACGTGGCCGTCTTCCCGCCGAAGGGCAGCAGGGCAAAGACCCCGGCGCCCGGCCCGCTGATCGAGGCGCTCCGCGGCAAGCGGGTCCTGGTCGTCTACGACGAGATCACCAAGCTCGGCCGCCGTACCAGCAAGCTGTACAAGGCGCATCACTGGATGCTCGCCCAGCTCCGCAAGGCCAGCAAGGGAACCCGGGTGCTCGGGCTGAGCGCCACGCCGATGGACACCGACCTGGAGAACATCTTCAGCGAGCTGCGCCTGGTCGTGCCCTGGGCCATGCCGACGGTTGCCGAGTTCGAGCGCCGGGTGGTCAGGAGCCGTGACCCGTGGGGACGGCCGCACTACAGCCAGGAGGGCAAGGAGTGGTTCCGGTCGCTGTGCGAGCCGTGGATCCTCCGCAAGCGCAAGTCCGATCCCGACGTGCGTGGCCTGTTCCCGCCGCTGGAGGAGAAGTTCACGCGCATCCGCATGCATGCCGACCAGTACCGGATCTACCAGCTCCTGGAGGACCTGGCCTGGGATCCGCAGACGCACGAGCACCGCGAGGTGCCCGGCCTGGGCGTGCTGCTGCGCCAGCTCGCCGGCGACCCGTGGGCTGTACTCGAAGCCGCCCGGACGGGCGAATCCGAGCTGACGCGCATGGTCGCCGAGGAAATGCACGACGATCTGGTGAAGTGCTCCTCGGCCAAGGCCCAGGAGCTGATCGAGCTGTGCGACCTGGTGATGTCCTCGGGCGGCAAGCTGGCTGTATTCTCGTTCTTCACCACGGTGATCGCCGCGCTCCAGCGGCGCCTGGGCGACCGACCGGTTTACCTCTATCACGGCGGGCTCAGCGAGGCCGAGCGCGAGCACCAGAAGATGCTGTTCAAGGCGCATGACGGCGGGGCCGTCCTGCTGCTCAGCGACGCGGGGAAGCGGGGCATCAACCTGCCCTGGCTCGATTACGTCGTCGAGTACGAGGCAGCCCGCACCCATGCTGACCGGCTCCAGCGTTCCGGCCGCGGCCACCGGCTCGGCCAGGAGAACCCGCTGACCTTCATCACCTTCGTGCTAGATTCCTCGATCGAGGGAGCGAACGCCATCCGTACCCTGATGAGCCGGAATGCCGACCAGGATTTCATCCTCGGCGACGAGGGAGCCGACGGCTACACCACGGCTAAGGACCGGCGCGAGATGTTCGCCCAGGCACGGGTAAGGAAGGCAAGCTGATGTACCGGATCTCCGATCGGGTCCAGGCCAAGGTCATCGCGGGCATCAAGGCCCTGGGCCTGCCTGCCGAGGATGAGGAGCAGATCGGCTGGGAGATCAATCCCATCCTGCTCTCACGGCCCGGCGCCATCCCGCAGCTCGGCTTCGTCGTCGGCATCTCGGTGCCCGTGCCCGCCACTGAGGACGACTTCATCCTGCACCTGGAGCCGCTGACCGACGCGCATGCCGGGCAGGAAGCCGTCACCGAGCTGATCGCCAAGCTGTACGGCAGCGCCTCGTCCGAGGCCCGCGAGCAGCATGTCCGGATCACGGTCGCATCCAACGGGGAGAAGCGCACCGAAGGCGGGCTGGTCATCCCCGAGTAACCGCCTGGCCGTCCCGGCCCCGGAAGGTATGTGACCGGGACAGTTTCTTTCGTCGTTGACTGCGCGTCCTTCCAGGGCCGCCCCGACTGGGCTCGCGTCGCCGCGGTGTGCATCGGCGGGGCCGAGAAGGTCACCGAGGGCACCAGCTACATCAATCCGGAGTGGGCTGCTGCCAAGCCCGCCATGCAGGCCCTGCACGGCTTCACCCCGCTGGCTTACCTGTTCCTGGATGCTGTCGAGCCGGGGGCAGCCCAGGCCCGGTACTTCGCCCAGGCCGCCGGCGAGCTGACCGGTTTCGCCATCGTCGCCGACTTCGAGCGCGCCCCGAACGGCTCCCCCACGCTCGCCCAGGCCCAGGACGCCGTGGCCGAGCTGCGGCGCCTCTACCCGGGAACTCCCGTCGGCGGCTACTGCCCGCACTGGTACACGGGCGGCGAGGACCTGACCTTCATCGACTGGCTGTGGGCCAGCGACTACGTGGACGGCTCCGGCGACCCGGGCATGCTCTACCCGCAGGTCCCGGCCTCCTGGTGGGCGCCGTACGGCGGCCGGTCCCCGCTGATGCTCCAGTTCACCTCCTCGGCGACCGTGGCCGGCATCGGCGGCCACGCGGACTGCTCGGCCTACCATGGCGACGCCTCGTCTTTCGCCGCGCACGTGCTCGCGGCATCGTCAGCTACCCCCGTGCTCAGCGAGGCCGCCGCCGGCCCGGCCGTCCGCACCGCGCAGAACCGGCTGAACGCCTGGGGCTCGCGGCTCACCGTGGACGGCGACTTCGGCGCGATGACCCTGGCGGCCGTCCGGTCCTTCCAGTCCGTCCGCAAGCTCAAGGTCACCGGGGTGATCGAGGGGAGTACCTGGGCGGCCCTGCTGAAGGACGCGCCCTCCTCCGGCACTGCCGGGATACCGCGCACCCTCGCCCAGGGAGCTACCGGCTCGGCCGTGCGCACGCTCCAGGTCCGGCTGGACACGTGGGGCGCCAGGCTCGCCGTGGACGGCGACTTCGGGCTCAGGACCGAGATCGCCGTCCGGTCCTTCCAGCGGCAGCACGGGCTCCACCCGGATGGCATCGCCGGGGCGGCCACCTGGATCGCCCTGCTGAGGAAACCCCCGGCCAGGTAGCTATCCCGGTGCCCCCAGGCAGGCCCCAGAAGGATCAGGAGGACCCATGACCGTGCAGCCCGAGCGCGTGCAGCGCGAGTGCGATGAGTGCCACGAGGTGGACGACCAGCCGCACCACCAGGTGGTCGTGCCGGAGGAGGGCGGCCTGGTGATGTACAGCCGTCACTTCCGCTGCTGCGTGCGCGTCGGGTGCCCGGACGGAAGCTGCGTCACGATCCTGAACAGGAGTGCAGGTGTCTAACCTCGACCAGACGTTCAGCAACAAGCTGCTCAACGCCAGCGTTGGCGGGGCCTTCACTCCGCCGACCACCCCGATCACGTGCCGGCTGATGACGGCGAACGGCACGAACACCTCCAACGGCACCGAGCTGGCCACTTCGGGCGGGTACACCTCCGGCACGGGTGCTCCCCAGGTGACCTTCGCCGCTGCCTCCGGCGGGTCGGTGGCCTCCAACGTGGCCGTCACCGTCACCAACATGCCGGCCACGACCATTGTCGGGGTCGAGCTGTGGGACTCCGAGGGCACGCCGATCCGGCTGTGGTGGGGGCCGCTGACCGCCAGCAAGACCACCAATGCGGGCGACACGTTCACCATCGCGAGCGGGTCGCTCACCCTGGCGATGTGACATGGCGGAGAGCCCGACGACGCTGACCTACCCGCTGGAGACTTCCGCCGACCAGCTCAACGGCGGGAAGACCTTCAGCACGACCACCAACACCTGGGTGCCGGACGCGGGAGCCGTCGTCCTGGCGGACCCGGCTGCGGCTACCCGGGATCCGGGCGACCCCTATGAGTGCCAGCTCGCGGACGGCACCAGTGCCGGGTTCACGGACACGACGTATACCCTGACCGCCGCGCAGACCGCGGCCGGGAGCCTGATGGGGGCCTGATGGCACAGGTGGCTGCACAGGTGTCCCTGGCCGCGCAGCCCTTTCTGGCCTGCACGGTACTTGCCCAGCGGATCACCATAACCCCGGGTAACGTATCCCCCGATCAGATGGACACCTACGGCTCGCTCGTCCCTGAGCCCTACGTTGAGGTGCCCGGAGTCATCGACGGCATTTACAGCACCTGAACCGGAGGTCTCCCATGGCCCATGCCCAGTCCCTGCCCCCGACGGATACCCAGTCCGGCCTGCCGTTCTTTGAGCGCGTCTCCCACGGCTACTCGATGCACCAGGTGGATGACTACATCCGCCAGGCGCTGGCCCGGCTGCATCAGCAGGAGCAGGATCTCCTCGGCCATGCCGAGCAGCTCGCGACCGCCGCGGTGCACAGCCCGCAGGCCGAGCAGATGATTGACGAGCTGATGAAGCTGGCACTCGATGAGATCCTCGGCCAGAAGGCAGCCGCCATCACCGAGGCCGAGCAGTTCCTGTCGTCCGCCCGCCAGGAGGCGGAGCAGATCATCGCCGCGGCCAGGGACGAGTCGGAGTCCATGGTCTCGGGCGCCCGCGAGCAGTCCGGTTCGCTGCTGGCCGATGCCCGCAGCAGTGCCCGGAAGATGCTTGACGATGCCGCGAGCCGGGTGGATGAGGCCGAGCAGCACATCGCCGCGCTGGCCAGGACCCACGAGGAGACGCTCTCCCGCCTGGATGAGATCAGCCGGGTGACTACCCGGCTGCTCGGCTCGGAGCGCGAGCGCGGTCTGCCCGGGTCGGTGTCCGGCGCTGTCCAGGCGAACGCTCCGGCCCAGCTCCTGGCAGCCCCCGAGTAAAAGGGTGGCGGGCCTCCCCCGTAGCCCACGGTGAAAGCCCGCCACCCAGCTCGCGGAAGCCTGCCAAGACTATCCCGGCTGGATCTCCATCCTAAGCCGCCTGGTCATCCTGCTTCGGCCCGTACTTCCACCGGCTGTAGTCCGGGTTGTGCACGATGCCCTGGGTCTCGTCGTCCTTCAGCCACCGCTGGACGGTCTCCCGCGCGACGGTGATCTTCTCGTCGGCCAGCCACTGGTGGAGCTGGGCGGGGGTCGCGCCCCGGGCACCGCGGCCGGCGAGCAGCTCGCGCATCCGCTTCCGTGCCGGATGCAGCTTGCTCTCCGGGTCCTCGAAGCCGGCGACGATCGCCTCGAACTGGCTGGTGTCCACGTCGGCTACCGCGGTCGCCGTCCGGCCGCTGCCGCTGAACATCCGGGCCAGTGACGGCTGCTGGGCGGCGCGCACCCAGCGCTCGGTGTAGTCGCTGCCCAGCGAGTCGGCGGTGAGCTTGTCCAGCCGCGGCCGGATCGACCCGACATCCAGTGTGGTCTGGTAGACAGGGCAGCCGGCAACGCAGCCTTCGTTCTCGTTCTCGCTGCACTCACCTTCCAGGTGGTCGTGCAGGAAGAACTTGCTCATCATGGAGGCCTTGCGGCCGACCGCGGCCACGCCGACGCCGGGAGTGCTGGCCATCACCGAGAGCTGCTTCTGGGCCATGTGCGCGTCCGGGATGACATACCGCAGGTCTCCCTCGGTAGCCGCGCCCAGGGCCAGCCGCAGCTTGCACAGGGACTTGAGGTTGCCGCTGCCGGCGAAGTCCACGGTGCCCCGCTGGGTCGCCCAGATCGAGGTGACCGCTTCCGACCGGGCGAGCTGGACGCCCTCCTCGGCCATGTGGATGAACTGCCGGTTGGTGACGGCATCCTCGCCGACATCCTTGCGGGTGCCGCGGTCGCCGCCGAACAGGACCGACATCTCATCGCACAGCAGGATGATCTGGGGCATCGAAGCGCTCGGCGTGATCTTGGATCCGCCGATGCCGGAGTTCATCCTGGTCTCGATCGACTTCTTGAAGGCCGTCATCATGAGGGCGGCCTCCTCGCGGGTGGTGGCTACCCAGTCGAGCGCGGGCGCCTCGGCGTTGCCCTCGCACCAGGCCTGGAGCCAGGCCTTGACCGTCCGGCCGCCCTTCATGTCGATGGCCCAGATCACGGTGTCCACGCAGTAGGAGAGCTGCGCCAGGATCACGTTGATCAGGTTGCTCTTGCCGGCGCCCGTGGTCCCGACGATGTACATGTGCAGCTCGCGCAGCGAGATCTTCAGGACCGTGCCGTCCTCCTGGACGCCGATCGCGAAGGGCTCGTTGACCGTGCTGGCGTGCAGTTCCTTCTTCAGCGTCGGCGAGTCGATGAGTACTTCATGCTCGCGCAGCCGCAGGATGATGTCGCCGGAGTGCTCGCCGATCGAGAACTCCACCGCGCCGGGCTTGAGCCGCAGGATGACCGCGATCTGCCCGGCGCAGCCCTCCAGGGTGGAGAGGGTGATCTTGCCTGACCGGGGGAGCTGGAGCCGGAGCACCCGGCCGGAGCGCTCGCTGGCCAGGCCCAGGACCTGGACGCCGGAGCAGCCGACCTCGCGGAACATGTGCTCGAACTTGGTCATCTCCTCCTGGAGGTCCTCCTCCGGCGGAGCGCCCGCGGTGAGTTCCTTCGGGGCCGCGGGCTGGTCGGGGACCAGCCCGGACAGCGCGGCGTGGGCCGAGAGCGGGGCGCAGATGATCATCCCGATGATCCACGCGGTGACCACCCCGGAGTCCCACAGGCGGGTCATCTCGGCCCACAGGGTCCACAGGCCGAGGTAGAAGCCGAAAAAGGCAATGAATGACGAGATCGCGCCGCGGCCTGTGGACGCCCACACCGACAGGGCAATGACGATGCCGAGCATCATCTCCACGAGCGGCATAAGCCACAGCGGCAGGCCCGTGCCGGGGAGCACGGCCACGGCTGCGAGCGCGAGGGAACCCAGGAGGACGACCGTCTCCACGGCGTGCTCCCAGATCCTGCGCTTCTTGTGGCTCAAGTTCTCTCCCTGGACTGGTGTTCTTTAACATCAGGTGCTCTACGTACAACCAGGAAAATATCAAGTTCATTGCTAAGCAGTCAGCAGTGGTACCCTCCGCTCACCCTCCGAGACCCCGGGAGGCGGCTCACACCTGTGATCCGGATGTGTGACTGTGATCGGCGCTTAGCAAGGTTCCTTGCTGTGACGCAGGTGTGATCCGGTCACACCGGTACAAATCACACTTGTGACTTACCGCAGGTCAGAAGGTGTGACTGTGATCCGCGAGGCAGGAAACGCCCGGGAAACGGCACGCCGGGGCTGTGACCGGTAGACGAATACAGCTTTTCTTGATAATCTGAATCAACTCCGCACCTACTACCGAGGAGGCCAAGATGACCGCCACGGAATCCGTCAAGGCAAACTGGCGTGCATACGCTGCGGCTATCCCCGTGGTCTTTGTCAACACGACCGCGTTTATCGGCCAGTTTGCTTTCCTCCAGGCCCACGTGCGCTGGATTATCCCGGGCATCGTCCTGATTGCCGTCTCGATCGAGAGCGTCGGCATCTACTACGCCTTTCACGCCCACCTGGCGATGCTGGCCAACGACTCCGCGATGCGCCTCAAGCTGGCTGCCTACTCTTTCGCGGCCGTGATCGGCGTCATGAACTACAGCCACTATGCGGCGCCGCACTGGCGGCCGACCGCGCTGGCCGTGATCATGCTCATCGCCTCGTCCATCTCGCCCTGGCTGTGGGGCGTGCACTCACGCCGTGCCAGCCGCGACAAGCTGATGGCACGCAAGCTGGTCGATGAGCACGCTGTCCGGCTCGGCGCCAATCGGTGGACGTGGCACCCGGCACGCTCGATCCGCGTGACCCGCTGGTCTGCCTGGCACGGCGTCAACGACCCGGCACGCGCCATCGCCCACTTCGCTGACCGGTACGGCACGGCCGACACGGATCCCGGCGCGCTGGACCGGGCAGCGCTGCGCGTGCCAGCCGCTGTGCCAGCCAGCGAGCCAGAGGCTCTTCCGCTTGGCGCGGCCGTGGCACACGCCATCGAGAGCGTGCCAGTCGCTGCGGCGGCCATTTCCCCCGTGGCACAGGCCGTGCTCGGCGCGGGTGGCACGCTGGCGAACGGCCCGGCGGCCGTCGTTCCCGAGCCAGCCGCACAGGTGCTCTCCGCTGATGCCCACCTGGAGGCCGAGGCCAGCCTGTCCGGAGGCAAGCCCACGGCGGAGACCATCGCGAGCGTCGAGCTGTGGCTGATGGGCGTCGGGCTCGATGACCTGCCCTCTGTCCGCGCCGTGGCGCGGAAGCTGGGCGACCAGAACCAGCGTCGCCTGGCCAGGAAGCTGCTGGATGCCCGCGTGGCAGCCGGTACCTCGTTCGTCTCGGCACCCCCGAGCGGACAGATCAATGCCAGCGGGAGCCGCACCCAGGTCAGTGACCAGGGCAACGGACTGATCGCCTCCCCGCTGGCCTACCGCCCAGGAGGTGTAAATGGCGGAGACAACTGAGGAGGCAGAGCTGCCGCCGCAGCCCGCTCATCAGGGAGAATACCGGCGGTCCCCCGCGTCGCGATGGCGGCGCCGGGGGACCGCCAGTGGCTTGCTGACGGCTGGCGGCAGTCTCATGCTTCACATGCTAGGAGGGCCTATGTCCCTCCTGATCGGCGGCGGCGTGGTGCTCGCCGGAGGAGGCGGGCTGGCCCTGTGGCACCTGCCGAGGATCCGTCACCACCTCAATGACGGCCGCCGGGAGAAGAAGACCCGCACCAGGACCCGCACCCGCGGGAGCCGGGGCGGGTCACGCGGTGCCAGGGCGGGCCGGGGCGGCCGGCTGTTCGGGGGAGCTGGCACGCGCCGGGGTGGCACGGCACGCTCTCCTCTGGGCGGCCGTGCCAGGGGTGGCACGGCACGCCGTGCCACCGGGCCGGGTCGCGGGCGTGCCAGCGGCACAGGAGCCCGGCGCGCTGGCGCGGCACGCGGGCCGCTGGCACGGCGCGCTGGCACGGGCCGTACCGGCACGAGGTCTGGCACAGCGCTCAGGCGGCGCGGTGGCGCGGCACGTTCCGGGGCTGGCACGGCACGCCGCCGGTCTGGTGGCACGGGAGCGGGGCGCCGCTTCGGACGTACCGCGCCGGCACGCGCCGGCACGCGGTTCCGTCCCGGCTCGCGCCGGGGCGGGGCATACGGCCGCCGTGGCACAGCGGGCAGCCGCTGGCGTCGCGGTCCAGGTGGCCGGCACGGCCGGACTCGTCCCGGCAGCCGGGCTCGTCCGGGCGGCCGGGGTACGCGGGCGTACGGACGCCGGTTCGGCATGTTCGGCCGTCGCCGGTCGATGCCGCCGCCCAGGATGCGCGCTCGCCGGACCAGGAGCGGCCGGGGTGCCGGCTCAGGCGGCGGTCGCCGTCTGGGCTCGGGCCGAAGGATGGGTCGCCGCCGGTTCCTGCTCTTCGGCAAGCGCAGGCCGGTACGTGCCAGGGTGCGGCGCCCGGCAGCTCATGGCCGGGGCCGGCACGCGGCTGGCGCGCGGTCGAGAATGGGCCGGTTCCGTGCCGCGCGCTGGCGCCTCCGCAGGCCTCCGGGCAAGTGGATCCCCCGGTTCCGGCGCACCAGGAGTGGCACCAAGCCGATCCGGATGAAGACCGACTTCCGTCGCGTCCGCGCGATGGGACGCCGGTACCGGCGTGCCAGGTCGCATCTGGGCCGCGCCAGGCGCAGGTTCCACGCTGCCCGGCGCAGGCGTGCCACCTGGCGTGTCACGCGCCGGTTCTTCCACCGGCTCACCCCCGCCGGCATGCGAGCCAGGCTGGCACGCCGGTTCGGGCACCGGGTGCGGACACGCCGCATGGGAAGGCGCATGGGCGGCGCGATACTAGGTTCCTTGCTATTCTGGAAATGGCACAGGAGGAGGCGGGCACCAGGTCGGCACGGCGCTGGCGCAAAGCCAGCCACGCCTGGCGTGAAGTACCGGATCCGGCCTCCGGGGCCAGACCCGCACGACAGCTCAATGCCTCGTCCGGCAGCGGCAGCGGGTCACCGGGAGCCGTTCCCGGGCCGGTTCGGTGTACCGACAGGGACCAGCTACCCTGCACGACCATCAGGAGGACACAGTTCCATGGCATCACCAATTCAGGATGCGGCCGAGGCCGTTACCGCGGGGTTCGCCGGGTTCCACCCGGAGAACGCCGCGCAGCTCCGCGGCATGTTCGACGACATGCCGGGGTTCTTCGAGGAGCTGGCCAGTGGCGTAGCCCGGCTGGCCGAGAAGTTCGACTCGGAACTCCCGGTTGACCGCAGGGTCGCCGAGGGCGTCCGGGAGATGGTCAGCGCGCTAGCCGGCCTGGGCGACCAGGCCAATGAGCTGAACGGCCTGTTCAAGGCTGCCCACGAGACCGAGCTGAAGCGGCTCGACGAGCCGCGTCCGCAGGAGGAACTCTGGGACGTGCGCAATAACGAGTAGGCCCCCGGAACCAGCCCGGCCCCGCCTCCCCAGGGGCCGGGCTGTTTTCTGACCAGGTTGCCCAATACAGCTTTTCTTGCTAAGATGAACTCATGACAAGGAATCGTAAGGACAGCAGGACCTCCTCGTTCGCCGCCGCCAAGGCAGCCCGGATCAGCGAGCTGACCGACCAGCTTTCCGCCGGCATCCAGGACCTTTCCACGACTGAGACGTGGCGGGACTACCTGGACTTCCAGGCCAAGTTCCCCCGCTATTCCTTCGGCAACGTGATGCTCATCCTGTGCCAGCTCCCGAGCGCCAGCATGGTGATGCCGTACGGCAAGCCGGGTAAGCCGGGCACCTGGATGAGCATCGGCCGGCACGCCAGGACCGGCGAGAAGGCCCTGTACATCCGCAAGCCGTCCATGCGGAAGATCGCCGCCGAGGACTCGGCCGACGGCCAGGAGCACATGGTCCGCAGCTTCGTCTGGGTTCCGGTCTTCGACGTATCGCAGACCGACGGCGACCCCATCCCCGAGAACGGCGTGCAGCTCCTCGACGGCGACGACCCAGACGGCATCCTCGCCCTGGTCGTGAAGTTCATCGAGTCGCACGGCCTGGCCGTCGAGTTCGTCCCCGAGATCCCCGGCAGCAGCGCGAACGGCGACTGCGCCCCCGGAAGGGTCCGGGTCTGCACCTCCGGCCGCACCCCGCTCCAGCAGGTCAAGACGGCCATCCACGAGGCAGCCCACATGCTGCTGCACCTGGACTCGATCCTGTCCCGCGGGCTCGAGGAGCTCGAAGCCGAGTCGGTCGCCTATGTGGTCGCCCAGTACCTCGGCCTCCAGACCAGCGAGTACAGCTTCGGCTACGTGCTCGGCTGGGCCGGCGGCGCTGATCGCGCCGGCAAGGCGATCAGGGAGTCCGGCAACCGGATCCAGGACGCCGCCAAGAAAATCCTCACCGGGCTCGGCGCGATCGAGGCTGCCGGGTACGACGAGCCGGCCGCCGGCTCCGCGCCCGTCCTCGAAGAGGCTGTGGCCGCATGACTCTCCTGCTCGCCGAGCCCCAGGCAGCGGTCCTGGGGCTCGACCCCTCCCAGGTCGATGAGCTGCCCCTCGGCACCGTCTACCTGCTCCACCTGAACACCCCGGTACGGGCCTACACCAGCGACTACACCTGGAGCCACTACATCGGCCACGCCGACCAGGGGCGCCTTGTCATCCGCCTCGGCCAGCACGAGAAGGGCCACGGCGCCAGGTTCCTCCGCAAGGCCCTGGCCCAGGGCTGCACCTGGCACCTGGCCCGGGTGTGGACCGGCGCCGACTACAAGCGCGAGCGCCAGATCAAGAAGCAGGGCGGCGCCAGCCGGTTCTGCCCTTCGTGCGGCATCATCACCGCGGCCGAGCGCCAGGAGTTCCGTGACCTGCTCGGCCGCTACATCACACCACCTGCGAGGACCCAGTGAACAAGGACGCATATACGAAAATCGAGCAGGCCAACGGCCTGATCGGCGAGGTCCACCAGCTCCTCAAGGAGTACCGCGACGGCCTCGTAGCCGACGGCGTGGACGACGGCCGCCTGGCCCAGGCCCAGGAAGCGCTCGACTCGGTGCACAGCACCTGGTCGGCCATGCCCTTGACCCGTTCCCTGGTCTGGAAGATCGCAGAGCAGCACGGCAAGCCGCCTGCGATCGAGACCGTTCAGGTCGAGGTGACCATCGAGCCCCGGTTCCGCGACGGCTGCTACACCGAGAACACGCTCCTGGAGATCCCGGCAGGCCTGAGCGGCCAGGCCCGGGAGGACGCCATTATCGATGCCGCCGCCAGCGAGGTCGTGAACGAGCAGGTGCCATGGGGCGCCCAGGAAGTCGAGGAGTCATGAGGGCGGCGTTCGTCCCGGAGACCGGCCAGCGTGTCCGCGTGCGGCGCTGGGAGGTGCCGTGCCCGGAACTGGAGGGCGGCCCCCAGCGCACGCTGGCCGTCGAGCTGACTGGTACCGTGCAGCGCGTTGACGACGGCCGGAGCGCCCGGCCGATGCACGATCCCGTCATCTACCTGGACATCGCCACCATGGATGTCACCTTTGACGCGCTCGGCGACGAGCCGGGCGATAACTGGATGATCTGCCTGGGTGATGTCTTCCTGGGCCAGGAGCCGGATCACGGCTACTCCTGGACGTTCCAGACCGAGGTGGAAACGCTGTGAACGAGCGGGACTGGCGCGACCTGGCCAAGGTGCTCACCGAAGGCGAGCGGCGTACCTGGAGTGTCCAGGACGCCACTACGCACCACCTCGGCAGCGTGCTCCGGGCGATGGCCCAGCGCTGCACCGAGATCGCCGATGAGCGCCAGGCCGAGGCGGGGAACTCGCTATGAGCACGACGACGCTCACGGTCCTCGGGGCGACCGCCAGGCGCGGCCGGGAGATCGTCGCCCGCATGCGGTACTCGGGCAAGGTAATCACCATCCTGACGCCCGACGGGCATGCGCTCGGCCGGCTGATCCCCGTCGGCTACCTCAAGGGATCCCTGGACAACCCCGACAGCTTCGACGTGTGGACGGCCAGGCACCCGGCCGTGCACACGCCCAGCGACACCACGCTGGCGTACGGCCTGCCCAAGGCCGAGGCCATCCAGTTCCTGCTCGATCTCTAGGACTTGTGCAATACAGCTTTTCTTGCTAATGTGGCTTCTATGCAAGGAACCCAGCCGGAAGGAAGCCCGATGATCAGCCGCGTTATCGTCACCACCGAACCGAACGCCGTTTCCCAGCGCGCCTGGGACGACTTCTGCCACGCCCGCGGCCTGGTCCTCCAGCCCAGCGGCTACTTCAAGTCCGAGAGCGGTCTGCGTGCCGGCTGCCAGAAGGGCCGGGTCTCGTTCTTCTCCCGGACCACCGGCTACCCGTCGGTCACCACCGACCTGCTCGCCCTCTACGCGGGCAAGTTCATTGCCGAGTTCGGCGGCCGGATCACCCGCACCGACAACATGCCAGTCAGCCTGGTCGGTGCCTGATGCCGGAAATGGTGGGCTGGGACACCAGCGACTACGAGCCCGAGGATCTCACGGTCGAGGCCGTCGTCGATATGGTCAAGGGCTGCGGCGACTATGAGGACCAGGTGGCCGTCACCGACCACGAGGGCAACGCGCTCAGGGTCCTGGGAGTCCGCAGCCACGACTACCGCGTGGAGATCGTCACCGACGTTCCCGGCCGTACGCCCTACGTCCAGGACGACAGCAAGCCGGATGACCGGCCTGCTCCGTCCGGTGAGGGCAACGACTCCCGGCTGCTGCGCTGGGTCCGCGAGAATGTGCCCGACCGGCGCATCCGCCGCAGCGGCATCGATCCAGTCACCCTGACCGGCGGCGAGATCTTCGACCTGCTCTTCGAGGTCGCCGAGAGCTTCTACGGCCGGGGCGGCGCCGACTACCAGGCGGCCGACGAGCGCGATCCGATGCGCCGCGTGAGCGCCATCCTGCGGGCCAAGGGCCTGTTATGAACGACGACTACGACGCCAGCCGTCTGCCCAGGCGCGGGCAGGCGGCTGTTGCCGCGTTGCGGGACGAGATCGAGCGGCTGAATAAGGAGGTCGAGCGCCTCCGCGGGCGCCTGGAAGCTAGCGCGGCCGGCAGCGATACCTTTGCCGAGCCCTACGACGACACTCCGCAACCGCTCGGCCGGGGGACGATGGTCCGGTTCAACGGGGCCGACACCACGGGCGACACCTACGACGTGCAGATGCGCGACGGCGACCTGTACGTCCTGGTGAACGGGATGCAGGGTGACACCGCGATCGTTCCGCAGTCCAACAACACCATCCGTATCCGCAAGATCTCCCGGCGCTGAGTTGCGCCATTACAGGTTTTCTTGCTAAGCTGTAGCTACAACATCAACCCGATGAAGGGACAGAAAATGACCGAGACGACCGAGCGCGCTGCGGGCACTGCCGAACTGGCGCAGGTAGCCCCCGGTGTCCTCGCCCGCGTGCGGGACGCAAAGCCCTGGACGATCGCCGAGCTGGCCGACCTGATGGCCGCCCCCGCTCGCGAGCTGCCAGAGGACGCGCCGTTCCCCGCTCCCGCGGAGCCCGTCACGTTCACCGACAAGCTACGCAAGGCGCTCCGCAGCCTGCCTGCTGTCTTCGGCCAGGTCGCTCCCCTGAAGAACCGAGCCCTGGACGAGACCGAGCTGGTGCGCCTGACCGAGGAGATCAACGCGATCGATGAGCTGTCTGGTCAGCTCGGCGACCGCAGGAAGTCCATCCAGGAGTACCTGCGGACGCACATGGACTTCGCGGCCGAGGCCCAGGGCCTGACCCCCCTGTGCGACCGCGTGGCCGAGGGCGTGGCCGAGGGCCACTACCTCATCGCCTCACCGGGCGTGCCGTTCGAGGTGCCGGTCGAGGGTTACACCGACTCCTGGCAGCAGCGTTACGTCAAGGGCAAGGTCTCGCAGAGCCTGGCCACCCTGAACGAGCTGCTGGACGCCGGCACGATCACCCAGGCCGAGTTCAACGCCTGCACCGCCACCGTCCGCATCCTGGACGAGGACAAGATCAAGCTCCTCATCAAGCGGACTCCCCGCCGCGGCCTGGCCATCCTGGCCGCGATCACCCACCGCAGCGCACCCACCGCGTCGCTGTACGCCCCGAAGAAGTAACCACGATGCACACGGCCGCCGGGTGGATCACTCACCCGGCGGCCTCTGCACGACAGGAGAGGATCACCCGACAATGGCATCCCAGCAGGCCGCCGAACCGGTGTACATGGTCACCGAGGCGCGGCTGATCGCGATCAACTGGCGCAGGCGCCAGGCGCCGTTCTACCGCGTCGAGGAGCTGGCCAAGGGGTTCTTCGGCATGTCCGCCTCCTGGCTCCGGCTCAAGCTGAACCCGGACGCTGACCACCCGGAGACCTGGTTCGTGCGGAACGGCCAGAGGATGGAGTTCCGGCGCGCTGACCCGGAGCGGGCCGACAGCGCCCGCATCTTCACTCTGGCCGATGTCGAGCCGATGGCCTACAGCCTGGCTAACTTCGGCGCCATCGAGCCGGCTCGGCTCGCCCGGATCCTGGCCATCGTCCAGGCCGTGGGCGCGCTCTACGGACTGTTCGACGCCCCGGCTACTGAGCCCGGCGACGACCCGGATGCGGACGCCGAGCGCGACCTGGAGACCCGCGGCTGATGACTGCGAGCATCACCGATTCGAGCCCGGCCGGGTTCCGGGCTCTAGCCGGCGAGACCTGGCCCGGGTCGAAGGTCCTCGCCGTGGACGGTACCGGCATGCTGGTCCGCTGCCACAAGGCAGCCCAGCACACCGGCCAGCCGCTGACGGCCGCCGACGGGACGCCTACCGGCACGCTGATGATGTTCATCGGCTCGCTGGCCAAGAAGCTGCGCGTGCTCCGGCCCGCTTACGCGGTGATCACCTGGGACGGGCCGCACGCCCGCATGTGGCGCCAGGACCTGTATCCCGGCTACAAGGCGAACCGGAACCCGCAGCCCGAGGACGGCCCCGAGCAGCGGCTGGCCGTGGAGTTCTGCCACGCTGCCGGGCTCCGCCAGCTCGCGGTACCCGGCTACGAGGCCGATGACCTGCTGGCCGCGGTGCAGCGCTGGATCATCGCGAGCATGCCCGACACGCTCCTGGACATCTGCACCGATGACGCCGACCTGCTCCAGCTCCTGTTCCATCCCACAACCGCGGTCACCGGGCTGTCTTTTGACGCCATCCGCCTGGCGGAGGATGTCCAGGCGGAGTGGGGGGTCCATCCGCGGTTCCTGCCGTGCGCACGGGCACTGGCCGGGGACCAGAGCGACAACATCCCCGGCTTGCCGGGGATCGGCATCCAGCGGGCCGCCAGGATGATCCGCGACTGCGGCTATGAGTGGCCGCTGCCGGACTGGATGCTGCCCGACCCGGAACAGCGGCGCCTGGTGGGGGTGTGGCGCGACGTGATGGAGCTAGCCGAGCCACCCCATAAGCCGGAAGATGAACATAATGTCGGAATGGACTTTTTCGCCCTTAGCGGGCGCGCTGAGTGGAATCGCGAACTGAGGGAAGAACTGTTCACTTTCCTCGCGAAGTACCAGTTGTCCCGTCTGTCCGAAAGGGCTTTGAATGGGAAGTTGTGGTAGCGTCTGGATACTTGACCCGGCCGCCCGGCCGGGCCTAGCCTCACGAACGGGGGACTGATCACCGGCTCAGGCCGGCAAACAGCCTCTCAGCAGGTAAAACTCCTTTCGATCCTCAATCTGGAAGGTGGCCGCCACGTGGCACAGGCATCCCTTCTTTCGGCATCTCCACGGCCGGACGTTATTACCAGCGAGTCACTTGCAGCGCACATCCTGGCGGAGATCGCCCGAACGGGCGGTCCCCAGCTTCCTTGCTATCGGTCCCCGGAGATCCTGAATGGATTCTTCGAGCGGTTCGGGCCGGACGACGGAATGGCGATCTGCGATCAGGCATTCGGCATCCACAACGGCATGTGGCGCAGCGCGCCCGTGACCGTGTGGAGGTTCCAGGACACCCACGACACGTACTTCGCCAACCCTCTGCTGGAGGAAGCACGCGGTAGCGGTCAGTAACAGATGACTGGGGAGAACCATGACTGACAAAAACGAACCCCCCGCAAACTCCGCAGATGCAGGGGGTCCGGACAAAGAGGCCAAACGTCTCGACAGCCAGGATACTGGCGAGCTTGATGAGCTGCAACAACCAGCGGGCCTGACCGGCGCCGTCCTGAACTCGGAGGAGGACGAGCGGCGCCGGGAACTGCTCGCGGCGGCCGTCGCCTACGCCCAGCGCGGCTGGGGAGTCATCCCCGTCCGGTGGGTGGAACCTGACGGATCGTGTGCATGCGCCCGGGGAGCCGAGTGCGCGAGCCCGGCGAAGCACCCGGTGCACGACGACTGGCCGGACGTGGCTACCTGCGACCCGGTGACCGTTGCCTCCTGGTGGCGGCCGGAGCCGGAGGGGATCGCCCGCGAGTGGTTCCCCCGCGCCAACATCGGCATCGTGACCGGCCGCAAGTCGGGCATCTTCGTGCTGGACGTGGACACCTACGCGGGCGGAAGCCAGACGCTCGGCGCCTACGAGCGCCGTAACGGCGAGCTGCCCGAGACCAGGGTGCACCAGACCGGCCGCGGGGGAACGCACTACATCTTCCCTCACCCGGGCTTCGACGTGCGCAACAGCGCCAAGAAGGTGCTCGGGCCGGGCCTTGATGTAAAGGGCGAGCGGGGCTTCATCGTCGCGCCGCCCTCGGAGTCCTCGTACGGCCCGTACGAGATCAACCCGGCCCATGACATCGATCCCCAGCCGGCCCCGGAATGGCTGCTCGACCTGCTGCGCAACTATGACAAGAGCCAGAACGGCAGCGCGATCTCCGGCGGTACCCCGACGGAGGCAACCGGAGCGGCGCGGCGCTATACCGAGGCTGCCGTCGCGGCCGAGTCCGAGCGGATGCGCAACTCGGAGTCGGGCAGCCGCAACGACACGCTCAACGAGTGCGCGTTCGCGCTGGGAACCCTGGGCGGAGCCGGCCTGCTGACCGAGGAAGTGGCGTACGCGGCGCTGAAGGACGCCGCCATGGCGGCCGGGCTGACCGAGACCGAGATCCGCGGCACGTTCCTGTCCGGCTGGCGCAGCGGCCTCGACAACCCGCGCCAGGTCCAGTGGAAGTCGCTCCAGATCGAGTGGCCGACGCGCCCCTACACCGAGTTCGGGCTGGCCGACCGGATGGCCGACCACTACGGCGATACCCTGCGGTGGTGCCCTGAGCTGTCCACCTGGATGGTGTACGAGCGGGGCGTGTGGAGGACCGGCGTGAAGGACGCCGGCGAGTGGTATGCCCAGGCGATGATCCGGCGCCTGGAAGATACCGAGGCGCTCAGCTACGACGAGACCCCGGAGACCGCCCCCGACGACACCGAGCTGCCCTCGCCGCGTGCCAGGTTCCTGGAGTGGGTGGGCAAGCAGCAGACCAGGAAGGCCGTCTCGGCCGCCGCGCGCCTAGCGACAGGAGTCCCGCTGATGCGCATGAACCAGTCCACCTTCGACGCCAGCCCGACGCTGCTGAACTGCCAGAACGGCGTAGTGGACCTGAGCACGGGGGAGCTGCTGCGGCACACGCCCGAGCAGCGCATGACGCTCCAGGCGGCTGCGGCGTACCACGAGGAGGGCGCCCCCCGCTGGGAGGCCTTCCTGCGGCGTGTGCAGCCCGAGCCCGAGATGCGGGCCTACCTCCAGCGGGTTGCCGGGTACTGCGCGACCGGCCTGACTACCGAGCAGGTCTTCTTCCTCTGGCACGGGAGCGGAGCCAACGGCAAGTCGGTCGCGCAGAACGTGCTGGCACACGTGCTCGGCACCTACGCCCAGACGCTGCCGGTGGACACGCTGATGGCCAGCTCGGTAGACGGCCGGATCCCCAACGACGTGGCACGGATGGCCGGCCGCCGGTTCCTGGTGGCCAGCGAGACCAAGGCCGGCAAGGCGCTGGACGAGCAGCGCCTCAAGCAGCTAACCGGCGGCGACACGATCTCGGCGCGGTACATGCGGGCGGAGTGGTTCGAGTTCAGGCCGGTCGGCAAGATCCAGCTCACCACCAACCACCTGCCGCGCATGTCGGATGACTCGGCCACCTGGCGCCGCATCCACCTGATCACCTGGCCGGTGGCCATCCCGGAGGAGGAGCGCGACGGCTTCCTCCAGGAGCGGATGCTGGCCGAGGAGTCGGCCGGGATCCTGTGGTGGATCGTCCAGGGCGCCCTGGCCTGGTCCCAGGAGGGCCTGAACCCGCCGCTGGCCGTCTACGAGGCGCGCGAGTCCTACCAGCGCGACGAGGACGTGGTTGGCCAGTTCGTCGAGGAGTGCCTCGACGTGGTGAAGCCGATGATCGGCGCCGTCGGCCGCGATACGCGGACAATCTGGAACGCCTACGCCAACTGGGCGCGAAGCGAGGGGTACACGGTGGTGGGCCAGAAGATGCTCACCACCAGGCTGCGGAAGAAGTACGAGTACAAGCGCTCCAACGGCTGGGCCGGCTTCCCCGAGCTTCAGCTCAAGACCTACCTCGGAGGCCCGGACGGGAGCGTCAGTGCATAAGTTCCTGGCGGATGTGCACTGCCAGTGCACATCCAGTGCAGAACTGCCGGTCGAATTAGCGCTGGGACCGGCCAGCAGTGCAATAGTGCACATCCTGGCCGGTTTTAGCGCGACGAAAACATCCGGAGGGAGGAACCGGGGCACATGCCACGCCCGTCACAGGACGAGATCGATCCCTACTCGCCCGGCCGCGCCTGTCCGCAGTGCTCGGCCGAGGGCGCGCAGCCGCACTACCATGAGCGCCCGGTCCTCATCGTGTTCGGCCGGACCCCGGACTGGCCGTGCTCGGGGAAAGACGGGACGCTGGGCGTGCACATGTGCATCAGGTGCGGATCGTGCGGCTACGCGTGGACTGAATCAGCCCAGCCCGGAATGGATCCGGAACTGCCGCAGGCGGCTGCCCCGCAGATAGGCTCTTAACGAGGAACCCTGCTAACCAGGAGGTATTCGGCAATGACCATCCGCAAGACCGCCGCGTCCGGCGTGGTGACCGGAGTGGAGCAGCAGGGCATGGCGCACGAGGCATCCGCCGGCGGCCAGGACGGCGAGTGGACCGACGCCGATGCCCGGGAGCTGGCGGCCGAGAACACGGCGGCCGACGGGGCCGATGACTGAGCCGTTCCACTACCGCAATGCCGATGGCAGCCTCCGCCTGGACGAGATGCTCGGCGAGCGCTGCGTCCGGCACTACACCAGGATCCTGAGCAGCTCGAACGATCAGTTCGCGGCCATGCAGCTCGCCATGGCGCCCGTGGAGGCCGGGGACGTACCGGACGCCTGGACACCCTGGCAGGAGCCTCTTCAGGGCGTCCGGACCCCCGAGGGCTGGGTGGTGGCGCCCCGCGGTGCCGCCGAGCGCGAGGCCTCCTCGTGCCAGGAGCTGGCGCCGCTGCCCGCATTCGTCTGGGACGTGTGCGGCTACTACCGGCGCCTGGGCGTGCACTGGAAGGCCACCAGGACGCAGATCCGGCTGGCCTACCTGGCCAAGGACCCGATGAGCAGGAGCGAGCCGCTGCACTACGCCATGACCCAGCTCCTCGACCCGCTGATCCGCCGGGCCTACGACCTGATGCCGCTGGGCGGCCTGTTCATGGGCGACCGCGAGGTGCGCGAGCTGATCGAGCGCCAGGCGGCGATGGCCGCCTCCGCCCGCAACGCGGAGGCGTTCTTCGACGATGAGCAGGTCAGCCAGGATGACGTGCTGAAGGAGTGGGGCTTCGAGAAGGGCCTGTCGGAGGAGGAGGCGCGCGAGCGGCTGGACGGCGGGTTCCGCTACGGCCGCGGCTCTGACGAGCTGGGCAGCTCGCTGCCGGACTGGGAGACCTCCTGGGGCTGGTACTGGATGTCCGACCCGGACGACTGCTGGACTGACGAGCCGTTCGAGGACATCGCCCTGCTGGAGACGTGGCAGGCCATGGTGGCGTCCGCGCTGACGGCCGCCGGGGTCCGCACCAGGTTCGCGGTGGGAATCTGGCAGGGAAATGGTGCCAGGAGTTGGCGCGATGGCAATAAAGGCTGTATCTTCTTCATTGGAAGGGGACGGTGTACGCAAAGAGAGGCAACTGAGGCCGTGAGGGCGTACATCGTCAAAGAGAACACCAGGGCAACCAGGGAAAGCAGGGACTTATGCCGATCCTCGACAAGGGCGCAGAAGAGGCCGAGCGGATCTCCGACGAGAACAAGCGCGGCGGCGGTATCCGGATCAAGCAGCTCGTGATCAAGGACGGGGAGTCGTACGCCGTCCACTTCGTGACCGAGCAGACCAAGCTGGTGCCGCTGCCGGTGCACCAGTTCATCCCCACCAAGGAGAAGCCGGCCGCGTGGCCGGGAGACAAGTACCCCGAGACCATGTGGGCCATCTGCCAGAACGGCAAGGCGTTCCGGCTGCGGGACGAGGCCGGCAACCCGACCGACGCATTCGAGGAGGGCTACGGCAACTGCTATATCCACACCGCGTTTGCCGGCGTCAAGGACCCGAAGTACGGCACCGACCGGGCCAAGCCGGCGGACCAGGTGTTCGGCCTGGCGGTCCTCCGCGAGCCGACCTTCGACTCGGCCACCAACGAGGTCACCGGCTTCCGCGACAAGACCATCGAGTTCAAGGCCGAGGACGGCACGATCACCGTGCTCCCCGAGATGGTCATCGTCAACCAGAAGTACTCCAACTTCTGGCACCCGGTGAAGGCGACCGCCTACACCGCGCCGCACACCATCCTGGACAAGGACTTCCTGATCAGCCGCAAGGGCAAGGAGTACACCGTAGGCGTCGCCTGCCACACTCCGGACCTCCGGCCGGGCACTCCGGCGTGGAAGAAGTACGAGGAGGCCCTGGTCCTGATGGACTTCGACCTCGACGGGTACCTGCTGGACCACGCGACGCCGGACCACTACGCCCGGTTCTTCATCCCCGGTGTCGATCCGGCTGGCGGCTACGGCCGGCGCAATGATGACACCGCGGAAGAGGGCGCGGCCGGCGAGGCCCCGGCGGCGCCTGCCGCTGCTGCGACCGCCGGGCCGGTGGTTGACCAGGCGGTACTGGCCGGCTTCCGTGACAGCCTGAAGGGCCGGGGCCAGCCGGCCAAGGCCTCCTGACCCGTCACCCCCGACGAGGGCCGCGTCGCATCCCACCCGCGGCGCGGCCCTCCTGCTTTCCGTGACGATCCTCGACGGAGACGGCTGATGGCTCTCGTAGACCTGCACACCCACACCGAGTACAGCCCGCTGGACGGGCTCTCGACGTGCGCCGAGGCGATCGGCCGCGCCGCCGAGAACGGCAGCCCCGCCCTGGCGATCACCGACCACGGCACCTGTGCCGGGCACATCCAGTTCCAGCAGGAAGCCGGCAAGGCCGGGATCAAGCCGATCTTCGGCATCGAGACCTACTTCCAGCCGGATCGCCTGATCCGGCCGCCGGACACCGGCTCCCAGCGGTCGCGCCTGGATGCCCTGACCAAGGGCAAGGACACGCTGGTAACGCCGGAGATCCAGGCGCTGGAGCGCGAGGTCCAGGCAGCCAAGGATGCCCAGAAAACCCTGGCCCGGGGCCGTCACCTGATCCTGCTGGCCCAGGGCGATAAGGGCCTGCACGACCTGTGGGCGGCATCGACGGAGGCCTTTGCCACCGGCTTCTATCACAAGCCCAGGATGGACTGGAACCTGCTCGAAGAGCGCGGCAGCGACCTGATCGCCACCACCTCGTGCCTGGGCGGGATGCTCTCCCAGGACCTGCTGGCCGGCCGCTTCGACGAGGCCTGGGCCACTCTCGACCGGCTGCGGGCCACCTTCGGCGACCGGCTGTACCTGGAGATCCAGGCCAATGAGCTGCCGTTGCAGATGCAGCTCAACGAGATGCTGGCGCTGATGTCCGAGCAGACCGGCGTGCCGCTGATCGCCGCCTGCGACGCGCACTACCCGGCCGAGGAGGACAATGCGCTGCACAAGCTGTGGATGCTGTGCCAGTCCGGCAGCGGCAAGGACGATTACTGGCACTTCAGCGCCATGCTCTCCGAGCAGCGCGTCCGCGAGATGCTGGCCTATCTCGACCCGAAGACGGTCGATGCGGCGATCCGGAACACCACCGAGGTCGCCAGCCGGTGTACAGCCAAGATCGAGGGCTACGCCGACCCGCCTGTCTTCACCCCCGGCGGCACGGCTGACGATGATGCCCGGCGGCTGCGCGAGCTGTGCGAGGCCAACTGGGGCAGGATCAAGAACCCCGGCCAGGACTACCGGGACCGGATGGAGTTCGAGTTCGCGACGGTCGCCTCCAAGGGCCTGGCCGGCTGTTACCTGATCGTCGAGGACATCGTGCGGTGGGTGCGCGACCAGGGCTGGCTGGTCGGCCCCGGCCGTGGCTCGGCCGCGGGCTCGCTGATGTCCTACCTGTGCGACATCACCTCCATTGACCCGCTCCAGGCGGGCCTGATGTTCGAGCGCTTCCTGACCCCCGGCCGGGTGTCGCTGCCCGACTTCGACCTGGACTTCGCCAGCAGCAAGCGCACCGCGATCCAGGACTACGCGATCCGCACGTACGGCGCCGACCACGTGGTCCGCGTCGGCACGGTCATGCGCTACGGCGCCAAGGGCATCCTGAACAAGCTGTTCAGCGTCCTGGCCGACAAGCTGCCCGAGGCGGCCGTGGCCGATTCCAAGCAGATCGCCGGGCTGATCGACGAGGCCGAGATCGGCACGGCCGGCCTGGGCCTGCCGTGGGATGAGATCGTCAGCGACCAGGCCATTGCCGAGTTCGTGAAGAAGTACGAGGTGATCTTCCAGATTGCCCAGGCGCTGCACGGCCGCCTGTACGCCCTCGGCCAGCACCCGGCCGGCCTGATCATCTCTCCCGGGCGACCGCTGGCCGGCACCATGCCGATGCGGACGACGGACACCTCCAAGAACAAGGGCCTGCTGGTCAGCCAGTGGGACTACCGCGCTGCCGACGAGTTCGGCTACCTGAAGCTTGACTTCCTGACGCTGCGGAACCTGGACTCCGCCCAGGTCTGCATCGACCTGATCGAGCAGCGGACGGGGGAGCGGCTCGACCCGCGGAACTGGGATATAGAGCACGAGGACCCGCAGGTCTTCGCCGACATCTCCACGGGGGACACGCTGGGCATCTTCCAGCTAGAGACCTCGCTCTGCAAGGACTACTGCCGCCGTCACCAGCCGCGCACCATCGGGCACCTGGCCGACCTCACCACCTACATCCGGCCCGGCCCGCGGAACTCCGGCGCCACCGAGCAGTACCTCCGGCGCCGCGCCGGGCTGGAGGAGGACACCCCGCTGCACCCGCTGCTGGCGGAGCACCTGAGCCGCTCCTACGGGGTCATGCTCTACCAGGAGGACATCCTGTTCGCTGTCCGGGTGCTGGCCGGCTACGACGACCTCGAAGCCGACGGCGTGCGGAAGATCCTGGGCAAGAAGCTCACGGCCAAGATCGCCGCGGCCGGAGACGAGTTCGTGCGCCGCTGCACCGAACGCGGCCACGACGAGGCCGAGATGCGCGCGATCTGGGAGAAGATCGCCGAGTTCGGCAAGTACGCGTTCAACCGGGCGCACGCCTACAGCTACGCCACCCTGAGCTACTGGACGGCGTGGCTGCGCACCCACTACCCGGTCGAGATGACGGCCGCCATCCTATCCACCGTCGATATGGACCGGATGGCCGACTTCAGCACCGAGGCCCGCAGGAAGGGAATCGCGGTGCTGCCGCCGGATGTCCGCTTCTCCGGCGCTGACTTCGCCATCGGGCCGCTCTCGATCCGGTACGGGCTGTCGGCTATCCCGAAGGTCGGCCCGCAGGCTATCGCCAGGATCACCGCGCACCAGCCCTACGCCTCGTACGAGGACTTCGTGCAGCGCTCGGGGGTGAACGCCGGGGTGCTCTACGCCCTGGCGCGAGCGGGCGCCCTGGACGCCCTGGTGGCATCCCGCCGGGGGCTGGTCCGGCTGATCGAGGCCGACCGGGACGGGTCCTCGGTGCGCTGCATCCACACGGAGACGGATCCGCTGGCGGCCGGCCCGAACGGGCTGCCGTGCTCCTACGACTGGGAGAACGAGCCGCAGCCGCCAGCACGGATCGGCGCCCGGGGCAAGCCGCTGAAGCTGATCGTGAAGCCGCCGCCCGCGCAGTGCCGCCGGTCGTGCCGCCGGTACACGCCGCCGGCCTCGATGGACCCGGCCGCCTACAGCGAGTACCGGCCGGACGAGCTGTTCCGCCAGGACTTCGAGGCCTACGGCTGCTGGATGAGCGACGCTCCGTTCGAGCAGCTCAACCAGCTCGCGCCGGGGATGCGCGACCAGGCCCGCCACATCGCCCTGATGCTGCACGGCGCCCCGGAGGGCTCCTACCCGATGGCCGCCATCTACGCGGGCGCCCACGCGGCCCGGACCAAGGCCGGGAACATCATGTGGTGGGTGAACCTGATCACCGAGGTGTCCACGCTCGACCTGGCCTGCTTCTCGCCGCGCCGGGATGACGAGATCGACGTGCCCTCGCTGCTGCGCCAGCTCCGGGTGGGCACCCTGGTGAACGCCGAGGTGGTCAAGCGCAGCTACACCGTTCCCGGCCGCGGCACCCGGATGGGCTGGCGGCTGACTGATATCTGGGTGACGGGGAGCTGACGGTGACCGCGGCGGAAGAGTGGTGCGAGTTCGGGGGCCTGCCGGCCAGTTCATGCGCGCACTGCCGGGCGGGGACAAAAACTCTCCCAGCGGATACAATGTTTCAAGCTAATGAAAACGTCTCGATGGGTCCTTGGATAACGGCTAAATGGCCCGGGAAGTGCACGTCCTGCGGATGTGCCATCGTCCCGGGAAGGCAGATCCGGGCAGACGGCATCGGAGGGTGGGTATGCGAGGAATGCGGCACGTAACCGGGTTCGCCCGGTACTGGAACCGGCCGCTCGACCAGAAGACGCGCCGGAGCCTCTGGTACCAGATCGCCGTGATGGCGCTCCTGGGCCTGCTGCTCGGGGTCTTCGGAGCCTATTTCGGGCTCTGGTACTTCATGATCTCGATCGCGAGCTGGACGGGCGGCTCAGTGCGCGGGTACCGCAGGTCCCTGGCGGGTGACGAGCCCCCGGCCGGCGACCGCTTCAAGGTCTACGACCGGAACGACATATGGGGAGGAAGGTGGCCGTTTTGAGCGGGTCACGGGCACTCGCCGCGCATGCGGCGGCAATGAGGAGCAAGTACGGGGAGCAGCGGATCTCCAACGGGCTGCCCCCGGTGATCGTGCCGACCGGCTCGGCGGCCACCGACTGGGCGCTCCGGGTCGGCGGATGGCAGCTCGGGCGCGTCTACGAGATCTACGGGCCGAAGGACTCCGGCAAGTCGTCCCTGGCCATCGCGAGCATGGTCCAGCACCTGGAGATGTTCCCTGACCGGGGCGTCTGCTACATCAACATGGAGAACACGTTCGACCCGGATCGGGCCGCGGAAATGGGCCTGGACTGCTCGGGCGAGGCCATTTCCGCAGGCCGCTGGTGCCCGATGCTGCCTGAGCACAGCGAGCACGTCTCGGACATGGCCCGGGACATGGTGACCTCCGGCGTGATCTCGTGCGTGGTCGTGGACTCGATCGGCGCGATGGAGTCGGACAAGGTGCTCGGCAAGGAAGCCGCGAAGGCAGCCGATGCGGTCGGCAGGAACGCCAAGATCATCACCCAGATGAACAAGGCGCTGGCCACCTTCGCCCGGCTCAACAACTGCACGGTGCTGCTGATCAACCAGCCCCGTGCTGCCATCGGGTCGATGATGTCGGGGGATGTGTCGGCCGGCCCGAAGCACATGCAGCACGCCACGACCGCGAAGATCGACATGTACGGCCTCGGCGGCGACGAGAACGTCCGGAAGCTGAAGCTGCCCGGTGAGCAGGACGCCCTGGTAGTCAGCGCCAAGACGCGCATCCGGGTCTCCCGGATGAAGAACGGCCTGCCCGGCCGCGTGGTCGAGTCCTACGTCAACCGGGTCACCACCGCTGAGTACGGGCCGGCCGGCATCGATATCGCCGACGAGTACATCACCCTGGCCGTCAGGGCGAATCTCGTCAAGCAGGGCGGCGCCTGGTACACGATGCCTGACGGTCACCGGGTGAACGGGCGCATCGCCTTCGCCCGCTATATCCGCGAGAACCCGGACGCCCGCAAGGTGCTCCGCGAGGCGCTCACATTCGAGGCTCCTGCCGACCCTCTGGAGGATGACTGATGCCCGCTAACCCCACAACGCAGCGAATGGGCGAGCTGCACGAGATCCGCCTGGCCGAGATCAATCACGGAACCAAGACCCGTTCGAGCGGCAACCAGTGGCACGACCAGGGCGACGGCCGCGACAACCACGACCGGCCGTTCGCCTTCTGCTGGGACGGCAAGAGCACCCGCGGCAAGCAGATCGCCGTCACCCTCGACATGATCGCCAAGATCCGCGAGCAGGCCCAGGGTGAGCGTCCGCAGATCGGCCTCCGCTGGTACGGCAACGACGCCCTGGACATCGTGCTCGAAGACTGGATCGCCGTCGCGGCCGTGGATTTCGAGGAGATGAAGCTGGCCGCTATCGAGTCTGTCCTGGCCGGGACCGAGACCGGCGACCTGAGAGACCAGGCGGCCATGATGGACTCGCTCCAGGACACCCTGGGGAAGGCCGAGGAGGACCTGATCGGCGTCCGCAGCGAGCTGGGCGAGATCAGGGATCACCGGGACCACCTGCGCGAGGAGAACGAGCGGCTGCGCGCCCAGCTCGCCGCCGAGTCTGAGTCGGCCCTCGCGTACCGGCACGACCTGGAGCAGGCCCGCCACGGCTACGCGGGTGCCATGACCATGCTGGAGGAGGCCAGGAGCGCCGCTGCGGCCACGTCAGCACCCGGTGCAGGCGACGGCACCCCGGGCCTGTTCGTCCCGCCATACGTCCCCGTGCTGCCGTGGACCGTGATCTACCAGATGGAGCTGCCCGGCCGCCGGGAGAGCGCGGGCATGCACTACGACGCCTCCGGCCGGGTCACGCACTTCGAGGTGCAGACGGTGCGCATCGAGCGGTCGCTCGGCTCGGGCAACCGGCCGAGGCTGATCGTCAACGACAAGCGGGTGGCCGACGGGGACTGGTACCTCGACGGCAAGCTGAACACCCGCGCCTGGGACGCCCGGCCCGATGCCGAGGTCGGCTGATATGCCCACCCTGGAGAAGCTGGGCGAGATGGCGGCCGAGGGCTGCCTGGTCAAGCCGCTGTTCTACCAGTTCATCATGGACACCAGCCGGGAGGTGAGCCTCAACCTGATGGTGGACCGGCCGCTGCCCCGGCGGCCGGACGGCTGGTTCCACGCCTCCCAGCACCCGATGGCGACAACCAAAGAGCTGTACCAGTGGATCGCCGGGCGCCAGCTCCCCGAGGAGATGGGATACGTCAGCCTCATGTCGGTG